>Ga0315280_10001534_pt1 | contig 39435 bp, 37 predicted proteins | sample YL17G06_40_MG_FD_203697 | JGI IMG/M metagenome (GOLD analysis project Ga0315280, IMG submission 203697) | Sediment microbial communities from Yellowstone Lake, YNP, Wyoming, USA - YL17G06_40 | ecosystem: Environmental > Aquatic > Freshwater > Lake > Sediment | place: USA: Wyoming | collected... | reverse complement strand
ACAAAAGAGGAAATAGAGAATTCGCTAAAAACCGCCGAATCTTTAAAGAGCTTAGTAAGAACAAAATTGGGATTTAAAGAAAATAGTTAACGGTCCGAGGGGAGAAATAGGATGAAATGAAAAACCCCTGACTGGTAGTCCCGACTTGTCGGGACAGAAACTCTTTGGTAGTCGCAAGGCTTCAGCCTGCGTTAAGTAAAATAGGGTAGTCGGGCTCGCCCCTGAGCCCGACAGAATGCAATTCATTGAACCCGTTCTTTGGTTATCGGGGCTCAATTCATTGAACCCGTTACATTGTTTGTCATGGTTCAATTTAAATGTTGGCGGAATAGGGAGAAAAATATGAGAAAAGCATTAATTACTGGAATTACAGGGCAGGATGGAAGCTATTTAGCTGAGTTTCTATTAAATAAAGATTATGAGGTTCATGGAATAATAAGGAGAGCGAGTACCTTCAATACCTCAAGGATTGACCATATCTATGTAGACCCGCATAAGGCAAAAGCAAGACTATTTCTCCATTATGGCGACCTCTCAGACGCTGAACAAATCTCAAATATCATATATAATATAAAACCAGATGAAATTTATCATTTAGGAGCACAAAGTCATGTGCGGGTGAGTTTCGATATTCCTGAATATACGGGAAATACCACCGCATTGGGCACTGTAAGACTTCTGGAGGCAGTGAGAAGAAGCGGGAATAATTCAAAACTTTACCAAGCTTCCAGCAGTGAGATGTTTGGCATCTCTCCATTTCCTCAGAGCGAAAATACGCCGTTTTGTCCACGTAGCCCTTATGCTTGTGCTAAGGCTTATGCCTTCTGGATGGTTAAGAATTATAGGGATGGTTATAAAATTTTCGCTTCCAATGGAATTCTTTTTAATCACGAATCACCAAGACGTGGGGAAACATTTGTAACCCGAAAGATTACCAGAGGGATTTCTCTAATTCTCGCTAAGAAACAGGATTGTATCTATTTAGGCAATTTAGAGGCAAAAAGAGATTGGGGGTACGCTCCTGAATATGTGGAGGCGATGTGGAAGATTTTGCAACAAGACAAACCTGATGATTTTGTATTAGGCACAGGCCAATCGTGTTCAGTAAGAGAATTTCTTCAAGAAGCCTTTTCCTATGCTGGCCTTGATTGGCAGGACTATGTGATTAAAGACGAGAGGTTCTATCGTCCCGCTGAGGTCTATGAGTTAAAGAGAGATTATAGCAAGGCAAAAAAGAAACTACGCTGGGAACCTACGGTTAACTTTGAAGGATTAGTCAAGATGATGGTTGAGGCTGACCTTAAAAACCCTTATGAAACACCGGAGTTTTTAAAATGCAGATTATAAAAGACAGAATCAATACAACAATAGAAAATCTACAGAGATTAATCTCGGATGAAAGTGCTCTCAGCCGAATTAGTGAAGCCGCCCAATTGATAATTAATGCAATAAAATCTGGCAACAAACTTATGATATGTGGGAATGGCGGCAGTGCGGCTGATTCGCAACATATGGCAGGTGAATTTGTGTGCAAATTTTTAAAAACAAGAAATCCATTACCAGCTATGGCATTAACTACAGATGCTTCAGTATTAACCTCCATTTCCAATGATTATTCCTATAATGATGTATTCAGTCGTCAAGTAAAAGCACTTGGTAAAAGAGGTGATGTGCTCCTTGGTATCAGCACCAGTGGCAGTTCAAAGAATATTTTAGAAGCGTTTAAAGTGGCTAATGAACTTGACATTAAAACTGTTCTTTTAACGGGTAGCTTAGAAAAAAATATTGTAAATTACAGTGGTATTGTAATTAAAGCCCCTTCAACTGACACTCCTCGAATACAGGAGATGCATTTGCTAATTGAACATATTATCTGTGAAATAGTTGAAAAAGAACTTTGTAAAACTCTATGAATCCAGCAAGCCTGATCAAAATAGTAGACGACTTCAATGGCAAAAAAATTGGTGTTATAGGCGACTTAATCCTTGATAAGTACATCTTTGGCGATGTGGACCGAATCTCCCCTGAAGCCCCAATCCCTGTTGTCTTAGTTTCTGATGAATTTTCCACGCCAGGAGGGGCAGGCAATGTTGCGAATAATATTGCGGCACTTGGTGGCACAGCATATATTGTAGGTTTATTAGGCGGGGATGAAGCAGGGGAACAATTACTTCAAAAATTCAGCGAGAGAGGCATTGATACCACAGGAGTAATACAAAACAATCAAAAACCCACGACTCAAAAGATGAGGGTCATTGCACGGAGTCAGCATCTCGTGAGAATAGACAAGGAGAGTAATGATTATATCGACAAACGCATAGAGGGTAGAATTGTTAATTTTATCAACGAAAATATAGATAGCTGGGACGCCCTTGTTATTTCCGATTATGCAAAAGGATTGGTAACAAAAATAATGGTTCAGAAAATTATTAACATATCTAATAGACGTAATAAATGTATCATTGGAGATACAAAGCCTATCCATGTCCCATATTTTAAAAATGTATATCTCCTTACTCCGAACCTGAAGGAGTCAAGGGAGATAACAGGCATGACCGATATAAAAAAGGCAGGCAAGAAGATTCAAAGACAATTAAGCTGTAACGTATTGATTACGCAAGGCGTTCAGGGCATGACCCTTTTTGAAGGAAACAAAGTTTATCACTTTCCTGCCAAAGGCAAAGAGGTATTCGATGTAACCGGTGCAGGTGATACGGTTGTGGCCGGCATAGCCCTCTCTCTTGCATCTGGTGCAAACCTTGAGAATGCAACAATTATTGCTAATCATGCCGCAGGCATTGTGGTCGGAAAAGTTGGCACTGCAACAGTATCTGTTGAAGAATTGAAGGAAGACCTTAAAAACAATGGATAAAAAGATACAACACCAAAAGGATATTGGAAAAGTAGTAAACAGGCTTAAAAAGGAAAGCAAAAGGATAGTCACCCTTAGCGGGAGCTTCGATATATTGCACATAGGTCATATAAGGTCATTGCGAGAGGCAAAATCAAAAGGTGATGTTTTAATTGTCCTTCTCAATAGCGACAAATCTGTTCGAAGTTATAAAGGTCCAACAAGGCCTATAATCCCTGAAAAAGAAAGAATAGAAATCCTCTCTGCCTTAGAATTTGTTGATTATGTTGTTATATTCGATGAAATAAATCCCATATCAATCATTGATAGGATTAAACCTCATATTCACTGCAATGGTTCGGATTGGGGTAAAGATTGCGTAGAACGGGAAGTTGTGGAAAGAAATGGTGGTAGAATCCATGTCCTGAAATGGCAGGAAGGAGTTTCTACTACCGGCTTAATAAACAAAATTCTTGGTGTTTATTCTGTCCCTCCCGTAAAGGCAGTATTTATAGATAGAGATGGTACAATAAATGAGAACAAAGATGGCTATATCCATAAGATAGAAGACTTTGAATTTACACCAAATGCCATAAATGCCCTGAAACCCCTATCAAAAACAGAATACAAGATAATCATAATAACAAACCAATCAGGTATAGGAAGGGGGCTATATACAGAAGGAGACCTGACCAGATTACACCAATGGATGTTGGATAAGTTTCAAAAGGAAAATATCAGGGTTGATAAAATTTACTTCTGCCCACACGCTCCAGAGGACAAATGCTCTTGTAGGAAACCAGAAATTGGAATGCTCATGCAGGCAGTTAATGACTTCGGGACTAGCATGAACGATAGCTGGTTGATAGGAGATGACCCGAAAGATATAATCATGGGAAGAATGGCAAATGTAAGAACAATAAAGATCGGCGCAAAGATGCCCGCCAAACTGAAGCTCCAGCCGAATTACTATGCAAAGGACTTGCTGGAAGCAGTAAATATAATTCTCGATAGGTGGGACAACGTAAAAAAATGAACCTCAAAAATAAAAAAATTATCGTGACAGGTGGTGCAGGCTTCATAGGCTCTAACATTGTAAGGTCATTGAATGAAACCGGATATTGTGACATTATTATTGTTGATCATCTAACGAATAACGGAAAATGGAGAAATCTTGTTGATCTTAAATTTACAAATTACTTTGACAGCAATAAGTTTCTCGATGCATTAAAACACGAAAACACTCAATTTGATGATGTTGATATTGTTATACACATGGGCGCTTGCAGCAATACAACAGAAACAGGCGAAAATTATCTAATTTACAACAATAGTATATATAGCAAGATATTATTTGATTGCGCCATAGGAAACAACTGGAGATTTATCTATGCTTCATCTGCTGCAACGTACGGTAATGGCAGTAAGGGGTATAATGATCAGGAGAGAAATTTGAAACCACTTAACTGTTATGGCTATTCAAAATATTTGTTCGATCGGTGGGTTCTGGACAATAAAGAAAAGCCAAGACAATGGGTGAGGCTAAAATTTTTTAATGTATATGGCCCTAATGAGTACCATAAAGGACAAATGGCTTCGGTGGTCTATCACGGTTATAACCAGATTGTGAAAGATAGGGAAATAAGACTTTTTAGATAATACAAGGGAGGCTATAAAGATGGAGAGTAAAAAAGAGACTTCATCTATGTTAAAGATGCAGTAAATGTAATCCTGTTTTTTCTGAGAAATGAAGACAAAAGTGGCATTTTTAACGTTGGCACAGGTAAGGCAAGGACATTCCTCGATTTAGCTGCATCCATTTTTAAAGCATTAAACCTAACACCCAACATCAAATTTATTGAAATGCCTGAAAACTTGAGAGATAAATATCAATACTTTACAGAAGCCGATATGAGTAGTTTAAAAAACATTGGGTATGAAAAAAAGTTTTTTGAGTTGGAAGATGGGGTTAAGGACTATGTGCAGGGCTATTTGATTAAAAAGTAAAACCAAGTTATTCTGAAAATCGAATGAAAGCGGAGCCTCTTGCAAAAATATTAAAAATCGTCAAAGTTATTCACTTTATAGAGTATGCGGTTTTAGGTTTCTTGATGACATACAGCTTGAAGAAGTCGGGAGTCAGGCGGTATGTTTTGGTCGGGTGGATATTAGCGTCAGTTTATGGGATTGCAGATAAGATACATCAGTCATTTGTGCCGATGAGGGATGCGTCGGTGTTTGATGTTTTTGCGGATGGAATGGTTTTGGGTCTTTCCCAAATAGTAGGAAGAATAGACATAAAAGTAGCAAGCCATTCCCAAATAGTAGGAAAGGTTAAAGAGACAAAAAATAGTTCTTTGAGTGAGTTATAATTCAGATTTAAGAATCTGGTATCTCAGGCTACTGAAATTTCTATAAGGGTAAGCTTTTCTCTGAATGACTCTAATTTTATTAATTTTGCCTTCGGTAACCCCATTAGAGATACGATAATGCCAGTAATTGAAGATTTCAGTAAACCATTCTTGGTCAAAGGAATTTGCAATCTGGACAAGTTCAGGGATGTGAGAACTTTGAGCATCTTTAATCCATTTCCACAGTTCGGAGTATGCCTGTTCAGTGTCGGTTATCTCGTAGATGGATCTGAGAAGTTCTTTAAAGTTGTAAGTTTTGGATAACTCCTCATTAATTAGGAGTAAAGAAGCAAGTTTTGTTCTTTGAATTATAGATAATCTTTCCTTGCCCTTAAGGAGTAAGAAACGGTTTTGGTAAATGTAGACAGACTGTGGTGCTTCCAGCTCAAAGGAAATTCTTTTTCTTACATCTTCAACACACTGGTTAAGTTGACTGATTACATGGAATTTATCGACGACAACATCTGCATTGGGTAGTTTCTTGTAGCAAGCAATTTTAAATGGTTTCCACATATCAATACACGAGGCTTGTACAAGGGAAGTGTCGCAAGAATTTAGCACAGCCATAGCAGCGGCAGTGGTTTTACCACCTGCTACAATATCAATGATTTTTCCTTTATCAAGGTTGATTAAGGCGACAGCATAGCAGTGGCCTTTAGCATAAGAGAACTCATCGAGTCCGGTGTATTTACAGGCCACCTTGGGGGAAAAGGGAGGAAGGTCAAATTTTTTAACTAAAAATTCCTTAAGGAGACGATGGATAGTACTTAAGGAGAGATTAAGTTCATACTTACGGGCAAGATACCTTTTAATGGTAGGATAGTCCATATCCCAATGGAGTTCCCCCAAAAAATCTTTAAAATTTTGTGTATAGGAGGATTTTTTAGGGAGTTCTGGTATTTCTTCTGTAAAGCTTTTAGTTGAGCAAGTGGGATTATTGCAGAAAAAGACTCTTTTCTGGACAGTAAGATTAGTAGGGATAGAATCGATAAGGTTTATTGATAATTCTGTAAGACTTACGTTCTTTGATGGAAGTAGACGGACTGTTACAATGAGGACAGATGGCAGAAGGAGAATCTTTTTCTAAAACGACATCTAATTTGCCATTAACCTCATTAAAACTTGTAATTTTTACATCTTTGAGTCCCAAAATTAGATTGTGGTTCATTTCTTGGCCTCCTTTTTATTAAGATTAACTACCAAGAAAATGTACCACTATTGGGATTCAAAGAGCAAATTTTTAATTTGCAGAAAGGGGCTATCAAAAGAGGAAATATAAGGATAAAATTCCTACTATTTGGGAGGACCCATGGTTTTTTTGTAAGGGCATTATTTTCTAAACGATTTTACTAAAGCAGAGGATTAAAATATGGCGGTGACAAAAGCCCTAATCACAGGCATCACTGGCCAGGATGGTTCTTATCTGGCTGAATTTTTATTGAGTAAATGATAGAATGTCACAAAAATGAAATACTTTTCGAAGGAGGAGATTGAAAAATGAAGGTTGTAATTTTATGTGGCGGAAGGGGAACAAGGCTTAAAGAAGAGACAGAAGTTCGGCCTAAACCTTTAGTAGAGATAGGTGGTAAGCCAATTCTCTGGCATATAATGAAGATTTATGCTCATTATGGATTTAAGGATTTTATTCTTTGTTTAGGTTATAAGGGAAATTTGATAAAAGAGTATTTTTTAAATTATGAAGCAATGAACAATGATTTTACCATACAGTTAGGCAATCATAATAGTATTCAATTCCATAGCAATCATGAAGAGAGGGACTGGAATGTGACTCTTGTAGATACAGGGATGGAAGCGCAAACCGGTGCACGAATAAAAAGAGTGGAGAGATTTATTGATACTGATTACTTTATGGTGACTTATGGGGATGGCGTTGGTGATATTGATATAAAAAGATTGCTTAAATTCCATAAGTCTCACGGTAAGATAGGCACCATTACGGGAGTTCATCCGTCTTCAAGATTTGGAGAACTGCTTGTAGAAAAAAATAATGTAATGAAATTTCATGAAAAACCTCAGGTAAGCGAAGGATTAATTAATGGAGGTTTTTTTGTATTTAAAAGAAAATTTTTGGATTATTTAAAAGATGATGACAACTGTTATTTAGAGAGAGAGCCATTAGAAAATTTAGCATCTGCGAGAGAATTAGTGGTTTATGTCCACGATAGTTTTTGGCAGTGCGTAGATACTTATAGAGAGTTGGAAATGTTAAATAATCTATGGAAGTCTCCTAATCCTCCTTGGAAGGTATGGTAAATATGGGAAATAGATTTTGGAAAGATAAAAGAGTTCTTATTACAGGTTATGAGGGATTTTTGGGTTCACACCTTACCAGTGCTTTATTGAGATACGGTGCAAAAATATGGGGATTAGATATTAAAACACACAGGAAAGAGACAATTTTGTCAAAAGATGATTTAGATAAAATTAAAATATTTAAAGGAAGTGTTGAAAATTTTTCAGTCATTTCAAAAATTATTAATGAGAATAAAATAGAATTTATTTTTCATCTCGCAGCAAAGTCACTTGTTGGGGATTGTCTTAAAAAGCCTATTAAAGCATTTTCTACCAACATTAAAGGCACATGGAACATTTTAGAGGCCTCAAGAAATAATACAACTATTAAAGCGATAGTTATTGCTTCCAGCGACAAGGCTTACGGAAGTCATAAGGAACTGCCTTATAAGGAAGATACTCCTTTATTGGGCTCCCATCCATATGATGTTTCAAAAAGCTGTTCAGATTTGATTGCTCATACTTATTTTCATACTTACGGTTTACCAGTAGCAATTACAAGATGTGGTAATATCTACGGTCCAGGTGATTTTAATTTCAGTCGGATTGTCCCGGATGCAATAAGGTGTGCTTTGTCTGGAAAGATGCTTTTGATAAGAAGTGATGGTAAATTTACCCGGGATTATGTTTTTGTTGACGATATTGTAGATGGATATATTCTTCTTGCTGAAGAACTGCAGGAGTTGAAGTTGGGTGGCGAAGCATTTAACTTCAGTAATGAAAACCCAATATCAGTAAAAAAATTGGTTGAAAAAATCTATAAAATAGCTAATAAAAATCCTAATTATCAAGTTATTAATCAAGCAAAATATGAAATAAAACATCAGTATTTATCATCTGCAAAAGCAAGAAAAATTCTTGGATGGGAACCAAAATTTAATCTTGATGAAAGTCTAAAAATAACTATTGACTGGTATAAAAATTATTTTAATAAAAAATGAAAGTAATATTTTTAGGAACAAACGGTTGGTATGATACAAAAACCGGGAATACCACCTGCATACTTATTGAGACCGCAAGAGAGTTCATAATTCTTGATGCAGGCAATGGTTTTTACAAAATAGATAAGTATATAAAATCAAAAAAACCAATCTATCTTTTTTTAAGTCATTACCATTTAGACCATATCTGCGGCTTGCATACGGTTAATAAATTAAAATTACCTCAAGGCCTGGATGTTTTTGGCCCTTTGGGATTAAAGAAGATGTTTAACACGATTATGAATAAGCCTTACAGCATAGACTGGCGTAAGGTGCCTACTGAAATAAGGCTCCATGAAATAAAAAACAATGGTCTGTTGCCTTTAAGCTTAGAATTTAAAAAACTAAAACATTCTAGTTTGTGTTATGGATACCGGTTCAATTTAGAAGATAAAATTATTTCTTATTGTACCGATACCGGGTTTTGTCATAATTTGATAGCGTTATCCGAGAACGCTGACTTACTTTTAGCCGAATGTTCGTTTTTGCCGGGAGAAACCAATAAAGATTGGTCTCATTTAAACCCTGAACTCGCGGCTAAAGCTGCTAAAGAAGCTAAAGCAAAAAAATTGGGTTTGATTCATTTTGATGCTAACAGATATTCCAGTGTCAAAAAGCGGCAACTAGCTAAAAAAGAAGCAGTAAAGATATTTAAAAACGTTTTTCTTGGCCGGGATTCCTTGGAAATACAGGTTTAATTAGTTATCAGTAAAAACCTTTCGTAGGACAAAAATTCTATGCCAATAAACAAGTGTAGAGTATGTGGCAATAAATTTTTCGAAGAACCATTGCTACGATACGAAAATATGCCGAGGGCTGCTCAATTTTTGCCGGATGCAAGGTCGCTTAAAAATGATAAGGGAGTTACTCTGGAAGTTTGTCAGTGTTCAGCTTGCGGATTGGTGCAGTTAAACAATGACCCCGTCCCTTATTATAAAGAGGTTATACGCGCTGCTGCCTTTTCAGAGGAAATGAAAGATTTCCGAAGGAAACAATTCGCGGACTTCGTGCAAAAATTTTCCCTCGCGGGAAAGAAAGTTATTGAGATCGGCTGCGGACGTGGAGAGTATCTTGCTCTTATGAAACAATTTGGAGTTGATGCCTATGGACTGGAGTATTCAGAGGGCTCAGTCAAACAATGTGTCAAAGACGGGTTAAAAGTTTCAAAAGGATTTATTCAGGGCAGTACTGACAGGTTAAATGATGCTCCGTTTGATGCCTTTTTTATATTGAATTTTCTTGAACACCTGCCCGCCCCGAATTCAACTCTTAGAGGAATATATAACAATTTGACAGATGACGCTGTAGGACTTGTCGAGGTACCAAATTTTGATATGATTTTGCGAAACAAACTTTTCTCTGAGTTTATATGTGACCATCTATTTTATTTTACCAAGGAAACTTTAAATACAACATTAAGGCTAAGTGGTTTTGAAATTATTGAATGTAATGAAGCGTGGCACGAATACATAATTTCTGCTATTGTAAAGAAGAGGTCAAAGTTAGATTTGTCACATTTTTATAAACATCAGACAAAACTTAAAAATGAAATAGAAGAATATATCCGTCGCTTTAAGGATAAAAAGGTAGCAATATGGGGTGCCGGGCATCAAGCGCTGGCAATTATTTCTTTAATAAATTTAGCCGGCAAAATCAGGTATGTTGTTGACTCTGCAACATTTAAACAGGCTAAATTTACACCCGCCACACATATTCCAATAGTTTCTCCTGACGAACTTGACTCAGATCCAGTAGATGCTGTTATTGTTATGGCGGCCAGCTACTCCGACGAAGTAGCAAGGATTGTACGCGAGAAGTATGATAGAAATATAAGTATTTCTATATTAAGAGATTTTGGATTGGAAGAGGTTTAATATTACCAAATGAGTTTTTAATTGAAACATATAAAGCGAGGTTGGCGATTGAAAATTAAAAAGATAATTGATTTATTAGAATCTTTAATTGAAGATCCTTCAGAAGGGCTGCCAGAGGAAATATTTCTTTTTGTAAGCAGAATTACTCCGATTATTAATGTGGATTTGCTGATAAAAAATGAACAAAATCAAACGCTTTTAACCTGGAGGGATGATGGCTATTATCCGGCCGGTTGGCATATCCCAGGCGGCATCGTAAGATATAAGGAAAAAATATCTGATAGAATTAAGGCTGTTGCCGCAAGTGAACTTGGCGCTCGTATCAAGTTCAAGAAAGAGTCACTGGTAGTTAATGAAGTCATAATTCCTGCACGAAGGAATCGTGGCCACTTCATTTCCTTATTATACGAATGCACATTAATCAGCCCGCTTGATGAGAATCTGAAGTATGAAAAAGGAATTCCCAAACCAGGACAATGGGCTTGGTATAACAAGTGTCCAAAGAACATAATCCCGGTTCACCGGATGTATAGAAAATTTATTGAAGGAGGGGAATATTATGTCAACTCAACAAGAACAGTTAAAAGCAAGTGAAATTGGGAAAAGAAACTTGCTTAAAAAAGAAAAACCGTATGTCTATGAAAAAATTATGAAATATGATGAGAAAGTTAAAAAGGGAGAGAGTATAGCTATACTTCAGTTTCAATATGATTATAGATGTAATTTTCGTTGCCAGCATTGTGACATTACCGGATTACGAGATAATAAAAGGGAAAAAAGATTTTTTACGCCCAACGATGTTAAAGAACTTTCACGACAGGCTGATGAAATGGGGCTGGCGCAGATTGTTATTACCGGCGGCGAACCATTAATATTCCCGGATTTTGACGAGGTAGTTAAAGCTATTAACCCACAGAAATTTTGGATAGTTTCGGATACCAATGGTTGGTTTTTAGATGAAAAAAGAGCAAAACATTTAAAGAGTATTGGTGTAGATAAAATTCAACTGAGTTTAGACAGCTTTAATGCTAAAGAACACGATGAATTTAGGCGTAGGTCGGGTTCCCATGAAAGATGCCTGAGAGCTATTGATGCAGCTTTGAATGCGGGATTAAATCTTATTATCCAAACTGTAGTTACAAAGCAAAGGATTAGGTCGCAAGAATTTATTGATTTTTTGGAATTTTTGAACGATAAAGGCGTTGGGGTATTTGTAACATATGCAAAGCCGGTTGGGGAATGGGAAGGCAATTACGATGTTCTTATCAATAGAGACGATATGGATTATTTGAGGGAATTGGAAAAAAAATATAATGTATTTACGCATTTAACTCCAGCGTATGGACTTAATTTAGGCTGTATAGCAGTTAAAAGAATGGTGTCTATTACAAAGTGGGGCGATGTGATGCCATGCCCGTATATTCACGTTTCACTCGGAAACTTTTTTGAAGAACCATTAAAAGACATTATTGAAAGAGGTTTGAAGATAAAATATTTTGGAAAATATGTTGATACCTGTCTTATTGCAGAGGATAGAAAATTTATTAATGATTATGAGACAAAAAAAATATACGGCAAACCGCTTCCTGTTTCCTATTCTGAAGTGTTTACAGATGAAGATTTTATTAAATAGAACATGCAAAGATGGTATTTTGTTTTATTACACCAAATATGCCAAGAGGAGTCTATGGAGTCAAGTAAGTTTCTTCTAAAAGAAACGCGTCCATATCGGAGGAATAAAAATGAAAAAAGAGATTTTTGAAAATTTATTTGTTTTTGAGATGGCAAACAATCATATGGGTGATGTAGAGCATGGTTTAAAAATTATCAGAGAAATCCGGAACATATGTAATAATTTTGATTTCAATTTTGCTTTTAAATTCCAATATAGAGATATTGATACATTCATTCATCCAGATTTCAAAAATAATTTTGAATATAAATATGTTAAGAGGTTTTCCGAAACAAAATTAGACAAGAATCAATTTAAAACACTAAAGGATGAAGCTGTTAAAATGGGTTTTGTTACCATATGTACTCCCTTTGATGAAAATTCTGTTGAGCTTATTGAAAAATATGATTTCGACATTATTAAGATTGCAAGTTGTTCCCTTACTGACTGGTCTCTGCTTGAAAGAATATCAAAAACTAATAAGCCTATCATTGCTTCGACAGCAGGCGCTTCATTAGACGATATAGATAAAGTTGTTAGTTTTTTTACTCATAGAGATAAAAGATTTGCATTAATGCATTGCGTTGCAGAATATCCCACCAAAAAAAATAATCTTCAACTAAATCAAATAAATTTACTTAAAGCGCGTTATCCTCACGTAGTAGTTGGATATTCCACCCACGAATCTCCTGATATATACGATGCCATAAAAGTGGTTATAGGTAAAGGAGCAAAGATATTTGAAAAACATGTTGGTATTCAGACAGAGAAGTATAGATTGAATGATTATTCTGCTACTCCTGACCAAGTCAAAAAATGGCTTGAGGCTGCTAAGGAAGGATTTGAAATGTGCGGGGTTTCTGGTAGGCGTATGGATTTTACTGAAAAAGAGTTATCCAGCCTTAGATCTTTAGGTAGAGGAGTTTTTGCAAAGAAGGACATTAAAAAGGGTGAAAGAATAAACTTATCCGATGTATTCCTTGCCATACCTACTCAAGAAAATCAAATTATTGCGAATGACCTTTCAAAGTATTCGGAGTTTTATACTACTGAAGATATAAAGAAAAATGAGCCAATTCTTTTGAAAAATTCTAATAAAATTGATAATAGAGAAAAAATTTATGCAATGGTTCAAAAAGTAAAAGATGTTATTATGAAAAGTGGAATATTGGTTCCGAGCAGATTAGATCTTGAAATTTCACACCATTATGGTATTGATAGATTTTATGAGTATGGATGTACTTTAATAAACTTTATTAACAGAGAATACTGCAAAAAACTTATAGTTGTATTGCCTGGGCAGAAGCATCCGGAGCAGTATCATAAGGTAAAAGAAGAAACTTTTCATCTTTTATATGGCGACGTAATATTGAAACTTGACGGCGTAAAAAAAGTTTGTAAACCGGGAGAAATAGTCACTGTTGAACGAAGAGTCAAGCATACTTTCAGCAGTAAAACAGGTGCAATAATAGAAGAAATATCTTCCACACATTTCAAAGAAGATTCATTCTATACTAACCCAGAAATTGCAAAAAACAAAAATAGAAAAACTCTCATTACTTACTGGGCAGGATAATGCTTACGATTGTCTGGGATGTAGATGATGTGCTTAATGACCTTATGCGTTCCTGGTTTAAGCATAGCTGGTTATACTATCATCCCGCTTGTAAAATTAAATATAAAGATTTGACTGAAAACCCGCCGCATCATTTATTAGGAATAACCCAGCAACAGTATTTACACTCATTAGATGCTTTCCGTAATTCAGCCAGAGGTCAAGCGCTGCTCCCGAACATGGCGCTTTTAAAATGGTTTCGTGTTTACGGAAATTTAGCCAGGCATATAGCCTTGACCAGTAGGCCGCTGCATGCCGTTCCACTTCTTTCGCAATGGGTTTTCCGGCATTTCGGGGTTTGGATTAGGACATTTGCTTTTGTTCCTACGCGGGCTGATAAGTCTATTCCCTTTTATGACCGTGATAAGTGTGGGTATCTAAAATGGTTGGCTAAAGTTGATATATTAGTTGATGATAGTCCGGAGAATATTAAATGCGCCAAGGATTTGGGAATAAAAGGTTTATTGTATCCCAGGCCATGGAATCAAAGCGACCTGACGGTTGAGCAATTTTTGAGGATTTTGACTCAGCAGGTTAAATCTAAAAAGTAATTAATTGTAAGAGGAAACTATGATAAAATTATCTGACTACATAATGAAATTTGTTGTCGAACAAAAAGTTAAACACATTTTTATGGTTCCTGGTGGCGGCGCTATGCATTTAGTCGATTCAGCCGGTAAATGTCCTGGTTTAGAATTTGTATGTAATCTTCATGAACAGGCTTGTGCTATTTGTGCTGAGGCTTACAGCCAGTATTCCGGCAATTTGGGAGTTGTTTTGGTGACAACTGGACCTGGTGGCACTAATGCTGTTACTGGAGTTGCCGGAGCCTGGCTTGATTCAACGCCCATGATAGTTTTTTCCGGTCAGGTCAAGCGGGCTGATTTGGCTGCTGGACGGGGAGTAAGGCAGATGGGGCCACAGGAAATAGATATTGTTTCGATTGTCAAATCCATTACCAAATACGCCGTGACTGTGCTTGAACCCAATGACATTAAGTATCATTTAGAAAAAGCCCTGTATCTGGCTAAAAACGGACGGCCGGGTCCGGTATGGCTGGATATTCCTTTAGACGTGCAATCGGCGATGATTAATGAAAAAAAACTAAGAAAATTTTCACCTAAAGAAAAACCCCAACTCAATCAAGCGTTACGCGAGAAAATTGCAAAAGCGATAGAGCTTATTAATCAGGCTCAACTACCGGTGATACTTGTAGGTAACGGTGTGCGGCTGGCCGGGGCGTTGGATGATTTTCGCAAACTTGCGGATTTTTTAGACATACCGGTGCTAACTACCTGGAAGGCCATTGATTTTCTTCCTGAGGATTACCGTTTATACGCCGGCCGGCCGGGAATAATTGGGCAACGCGCGGCTAATTTTATACAGCAGAACAACGATTGCATCATTATGTTGGGAGCGCGTATGGATCTTTTGCAATTGGCTTTTGACCATAGAAATTTTGCCCGCGAAGCCAAAAAAATCATGGTTGACATTGACCCTAATGAGATAAAAAAAATGGCTACTAAGATAGATGTTTCCATCTGCGCTGACGCGGGTTTGGTCTTTAGAGAGTTTCTGAAAGCCAAGAAGAAAATAAAATCCCAGGACCGCCTGCCTTGGATAAACCGCTGTAAAGAATGGAACAAAAAATATCCCGTGGTATTACCACAATACTGGGAGGAGAAAGATATAGTTAATATCTATGTTTTGATAGATGTGCTTTCCGACATTTTGACAAAGGATGATGTGGTGGTCCCGGGAAGCTCGGGACAGTGCAGCGAAGTTTTCATGCAGTCGTTCAGAGTTAAAGAAGGCCAGCGGATATTAAACACGCCTGGTTTAGGCGCTATGGGATTTGGTTTTCCAGCTAGTATAGGTGCCTGTTTGGCTTCAGGAAAACGACGGACTACTTGTATTAATGGCGATGGTGGTTTCCAATTGAACATTCAGGAACTGGAGACAGTCCGCAGGTTGAATTTGCCCATAAAATATTTCATTTTAAATAATCATGGGTATGCTTCAATCAAAGCTACTCAGAAAAATAATTTTGCTGGGCATTATGTAGGGTGCGATGCTTATAGCGGTTTGACTCTGCCTGACATTGTTGAGTTAGCGGATGCCTATGGTATTAAAACTGCCCGCATAGAAAATCATACTAATATTCGGGAGAAAGTAAAAGAAGTATTAGATATGACTGGGCCGGTTATTTGTGAAGTCAAGGTTTCTATAGACCAGGTAGTGGCGCCTAAAGTCATTTCCAAATTGAACCCCGACGGCACAGTGGTATCAAAACCTATGGAAGATATGTGGCCGTTTCTTGATAGAGAAGAGTTTAAGAAAAACATGATAATAAAGTCATTAGATGAATAGAATTGTTTATTGCGTGCAATAAAAAGAGGTAAATTTATGCGGATATTTTTAACTGGAGGAACGGGATTTACTGGTCGTAATTTACTTGAGCAGATGCAGAACCGTTATGAAATATTAGCTCCGCGGCATAAAGAGTTAGAATTGCTTGATGAAGATGCGGTTAGAAGGTTTATTAAGGGAAATAAAATTGATGTGGTGATACACGCGGCTATTAAGCCGTTGCATCGAAACGCCAAAGATACCACTGATTTGGTAAAGGACAATATCCGGATGTTTTTTAATATTACCCGGAACAGCGTTTATTTTAAAAAGATGATTTACATAAGCTCGGGTTCGGTTTACGACATGCGCTATTATCAATCCAAAATGAAGGAAGAATATTTTGATGTTCACGTACCTTGTGATGATACGGGTTTATATAAATACGCTGTAGCAAAATATATTGAGAAGACTGATAATATCGTAGAACTCCGGCCCTTTGGTCTTTTCGGTAAATACGAAGATTATGCTATCAGATTTATCTCCAATATGATCTGTAAGGCTATTTTCGATTTGCCTTTGACCATGCACCAGAACTGTAGGATTGATTACCTGTATATTGATGATTTGTCTCAAGTGGTTGAATATTTCATTGAGCATGACGGCAGGTATAAGGCTTATAACGTGACACCGGATGATTCTATCGAACTGTATCAATTAGCGAAGTTAGTATTAAAAATTTCCGGTAAAAACTTGCCGATAGTGGTAGCCAAAGAAGGTATGGGGCTGGAGTACAGTGGCGATAATAGTCGGCTGCGGCAAGAGATTCCCGGACTTACATTTAAGCCGATTAAACAAGCTGTGAAGGAATTATATGATTGGTATCTTACCAACCGGCAAATGATTGATAAAAATGTATTGTTGGTGGATAAGTAAAAAATGACAAAAGACCAAATGACAAAAAGGAAGTCTATGGGCCAAGAAAAGGTCCTTCGCAATAAGATCCTGGAATTGGTAAAAAAATATTACGCGGCTAAACCTAAAGAAAAATTTGTTCCCGGCCAGACCTACGTTAGTTATGCCGGCCGGATTTATGATGAGAAAGAATTAGTAAACCTGGTAGAGGCTTCACTTGATTTCTGGCTGACAACAGGTCGCTATGCTAAAGAATTTGAGGAAAAACTGGCGAAGTTTCTGGGAGTAAAATATTGTCTTCTGACAAATTCTGGTTCATCTGCAAATCTTCTGGCGGTCTCGGCTTTAACTTCACTACTTTTGAAAGAGCGCCAACTTAAACCGGGAGACGAAGTTATTACTACAGCCTGCGGATTTCCGACGACATTAAATCCCATAATTCAGAATAATTTAATTCCAGTATTTATTGACATAGAGTTAGGAACATACAATATTCAGGTAGATAAAATTGAAAAAGCAATTACAAAAAAAACAAAAGCAATTTTTGTCCCACATACTCTTGGCAATCCAGTAGATATAGATGGTATTTTAAAGATTGTCAAAAAATATAACTTATGGTTTATTGAAGATAACTGTGATGCCTTGGGCTCAAAATATAATGGTAAATATACAGGAACTTTTGGCGATATTTCCAGTTGCAGTTTCTATCCGGCGCACCATATTTCAACTGGGGAGGGGGGAGCAGTTTTAACTAATAATCCGCTTCTGCGAAGAATAATTATGTCCTTTCGTGATTGGGGAAGGGACTGTTATTGCGAACCGGGGCATGACAATACCTGTGGAAAAAGATTTTCTTGGCAATTAGGAAAACTTCCTTATGGATATGACCATAAATATATCTATTCGCACATCGGCTATAACTTAAAAATTACAGATATGCAAGCAGCAATAGGGTGTGCTCAGTTAGAAAAATTGCCTAAATTTATTGAAGCACGCAAGAAAAATTTCGCCTACATTTTTAATCATTTGAATAAATATGAGAAGTATTTTCTCTTGCCACAGGCGACAAGAAACTCCGAACCATCCTGGTTCGGCTTTCCCATATTAGTAAAAGAAAACGCCCCATTTACTCGCGCCGATATTGTCAATTATTTAGAAAAAAATAAAATCGCCACAAGAATGCTTTTCGGTGGCAATTTACTTAGGCAGCCGGCGTATGAAAATATAAAATGTCGAGTTGCTGGAGAGTTGAAGAATACGAATTTAGTAATGAACAACCTTTTCTGGATTGGTGTTTATCCCGGCATAAATAAGGAAAAACTAAAATACGCGATGTCGGTTTTTGACCGATTTTTCAGCAAGCAAAAATGAAATTATTAATTGTCGTCCCACGCAGTGTTACAGGAGATTTCGTTAACTATCAATATCTCTGTTCCCGCTTGGGTTAGCATATATCTCGTCTGTGTTAAAAAAGGCGGGGCATAACGTTGACTGCTTGAATCTGAATCATTACGCCGGCCCGGTAGAAAATTTGATAAATAATTCGCTTTCTGAAAAAAAATACGATTATGCCTTGACGGGCGGTCTTTCCACTTCTTACAATCAGATTAAAATGGTAACTGATGCTGTTCGTAAATCCGCATCCGATGTAAAACTGATTTTGGGTGGTGGTGCAATTTCAAGCGAGCCTGAACTCATGTTTAATGTTTTAAATCCTGATTTTATTGTTATTGGTGAAGGTGAAAAAGCAATTGTAGAACTGTTGTCATGTTTGGAAAATAACGGTGATTTGGGTGGTGTGCTCGGCATTGGTTATCGTGATAAAAGCGGTAAGGTTATTTGCAATCAACCGCAGCCTGCTATTATGGAATTAGACTCACTGCCGTGGCCGGATTTTGAAGGTTTTGAATTCGAGCAGTACCTCGAAAATATGCGTCCGAGCGATCAGTATTTCTACGATTTATTTGATCACCCGAGAGTTTATCCGATAATTTGCAGCCGCTCTTGTCCTTTTTTGTGTACTTTCTGTTTCCATCCCATAGGCAATAAATATAGACAGAGATCCGTTAATTCTATAATGCAGGAACTTTCTGTAATGGTAATAAGATATAGAATAAACATAATTGCGATATATGATGAATTGTTTTCTAATAATCGCGAATGGCTTTATGATTTCTGCCGACGCTTTAGAGAATTTTCAGCCGAACTTTCCTGGGAATGCCGCTGGGGCTGTCAGATGCGCGTCGATAAATTAGACGATGAAATGCTTAAGATTATGAAAGATGCCGGATGCTACATGGTCAGTTACGGGTTTGAAAGTTACAGTCCGGTTATACTGAAGAGTATGAAAAAGCATATTACGCCAGGGCAGATATCAAAGGCAATTGAATTGACTTTGAAAAACAAAATAAGCATACAAGGCAATTTTATATTTGGAGATCCGGCAGAAACAGCGGAGACTGCTCGAGAAACACTGTCTTTTTGGAAGAGTAAAATAGAAGCCGGCATAATGCTGGTTTTTGTTAGCCCTTACCCCGGGACAGAAATTTATAAACGCTGCATTACCAGAGGGATTATAAAAAATAAGTTGGATTTTATAGAAAATCATATATCAGATGTGATTAATATGACTGATAAAATGAATCCTAGAGAATTCTCACGATTGCAATATGATATACATGAAGCCGAACTTAGATATCAAATTTATGCCACCCCAGAAAAGATTAAATCCTATCAAAATGGGACACACGATATTACTATTAGATGTCCTCATTGTAAAAAGGTCATGGAATACAGAAATTTTTTCTTATCACAGGAGGTTTATTTTTTTCGACTTGCTTACTGTCGCAATTGTCGCCTTAGGTTTTTTATGGTTTCCATATTATATTACATGTTAAGGAAAATAATTTTGCTTTTTTATCCAATCCTGCCTTATTTGGCTAGAAAAGCATTATATAAAATGACACTGTATTTTTTCAAGCTTAAGCCGTTTATTAGGTCGTTCCTGCTGGAGAGACTAGTAAGGGCCAAGTTTTCATAGAGTGGACATCTAATATTTGATGAATAATATGTTCCTGCTTAATTATTGGCTAAAGAAATATAAAGAGAAAAGTTCCAGGACCAAGAATGTTTTGTTCGGTTCATTTTCTTTAGTTATTTCACAACTGGTTAATGTGTTTGCTGGTTTTTTTATAACCGGGATGCTTACAAGATATTTATTGCCGGATGAATTTGGTTTGTGGTCACTAATTATGTCTTTAACCGGAATATTTGGGGGAATAGATTTTGGGTTTGCCAATGCTTTAAGAAACAAAATGTCTCAATTATATGTTGATAAAGAAAAAAACGATGAATTAATAAAAAAATATTATTTCTCAATATTTTATGCATTTGTATTATGGGCGATATTCATAACAATTGTTGTTGTTGTGCTAAAGCCATTTGTAAACTGGAGTATGTTATTTAAGACTACAAAATACTCTATTGTTAGAGACGGATCTCTTCTTTTCATAATAGGCGCTTCTGTTTTTTCTTTCAATTTGGCATTTAGTGTTAGTACTGTAGGTTTTTTTAGTTATCAGGAAAGTCATTGGAATGCTGTTATAGGAATAATCTTTAAGATTCTTCTGCTGGCAGTTACATTTGTTTTAATTAAATATCATTCAACTTTTGTAGTTTTAAACTCAGCATTTTTATTTGTTACAGTTATTTCCGGAATAATCTCGTTTACTTTTTTTAATATTAAAAGGAAATGGAGTTTAATATTATTACAGTCTAAAATTGTTGCTAATAGTATTAGAAAATTGTTTGGTAAAAGCATGCAGTTTATTATGCTTCAAATAGCAGCAATTGTTTATGCACAGATAGATTTGTTCATAATAAGTAAAATACTAGGTCTGGAGTCTGTGGGTGAATTTTCACTTGTTAAAAAACTATTTTTAGTATTTTTTGCTTTCCAATTTTCATTCTTAATGCCAATATGGTCTGCATATACAGAAGCAGTTGAATCTAATGATTTTTTATGGGTTAAAAGAATAGTGAGCAAATCTGCATTGTATTCAGTTGTGATATTCGCTTTTCTAATGTTGTTCTTTGCAATATTTGGGCCATTTATTATCCATGTTTGGACAGGGAAGTCAATAGATAATAGGATTATATATTTATTGCTTGGTATATTTTATATTCTTACAGCATGGAGTACTTCTTTTTCTGTATTTCTAAATGCTAATAACTTATTGAAAAAACAGATTGTTTTATTATCATTAAGTTCTGTTATGTTGATTATCTTGTCGATAATTTTATGTAGACATTATGGGTTAATTGGTATTTGTATAGCATTAACATTGACATCATTACCGTTAGCAATTTCTAATCCCATTCAGTCATATAACTTTATTAGAAAAAGAGGGTATAGAACAGGCCATGAATAAATTTAAAGTAAGTATTATGATTCCAACATATAATAGGTCAAATTATTTGTCTGATGCAATTGAAAGCGCATTAGCTCAGAATTATGAGAATCTAGAGGTTATAGTTTCTGACAATGCTTCTTCGGACAATACTCAGGAACTAGTAAGAAAATATATCCTGGACAAAAGATTTATTTACAAAAGAAATGAAAACAATATAGGATTATTCTCGAATTGGGCTAGATTACTCTACGAATATGCTACTGGAGAATACGGGATATTCCTTCCAGATGATGATTATTTCGTAAACAAGAGACATGTGTCAGAAGCTGTGGAATTAATAAATAAATATAATGTCAACTATATTTTTACTGACGGTATATTTGATGATCAGGTACGTGGAATATGCAAAAAAACAAATTATGATATTCCTGAATATTTAACAGTTGACTGGGCTTTAGTTAACATTGGGAAAAGATTTAAAGAAAATATTGTATTTTCACCTGGTCTTAATTCAGTGTTCAATATCAAAAGAGCAAAAGAGCTTAAAGTCCTTTATCCTCAAATATGCGGAGCTGACGGGGAGATGGGATTGCGATTTATGTTTGATGGACCTAGTGTATATATGAAAAATCCTCAAAGATACGCTAGAGGTCATAGTGGTTCTAGTGGTAATACTGATCAGGTTGATAATACTTTAAATGGTTTAGAGATTTATAACAGAATGCTCGAATTTGGATTAGGTAGGAAATATGACTATAATAAATTGATTGCATTTAAACGTAGGAATATAATTATATGGATTGACGGTATAGTTTTAGCCCCATGGTTTAACACTTTTGGAGCGTCATATTTAAAGTTTTGTAAATATATATATGAAAAAAGAAAGTATTATAAATTAGATATTATTAATCTATTTATGATAACTTTATCAAAGCAAATCATTGGAAGATTTTTGTTTCAAAAAAACAAAACAGTTTATAAATATTTAAGAAATATTTATTGGATTGTCAAATATAAGAAGAGATATCCAAAAGAATTTGAAGATAAAAGGTAAAATGTAATGAGTATATCCGAATTGCTGCTTACAATAGCAATACCAACTTACAATAGAAGTAAATATCTGAAGGAAACATTAGATTCTTTTATTTCCATAATCTTAAATGAAGGAAATAAAAAGTGTGAAATATTTGTTTCGGATAATTGTTCAAGTGATAATACAAAACAAGTATTGGAAGAGTATTCGCAAAAATATAGTTTTATTAGATACCAAATCAATGAACAAAATGTTGGTTTTGATAAAAATGTTTTACTTGTTCTAAATAATTCCAAAGGTAAATATATTTGGTTGTTTGGTGATGATGATTTGCCAGTAAAAGGATCTGTTAAAAATGTTTTATATATTATTGGACAATATGATCCGGTGTATATATTTCTAAATTTTGGGTCATATACTCAAGATTTAAAAAAGAAAATATCAAATATGAGTCAAAAGATAAAGGAAGATCAATGGCCTTTGGCTTCAGATAAGGCACTAAAAAATATTGGTTTAAATATGTCTTTGTTAGGTAGTAATGTTATAAATAGAAAATGTTATGCCGATTTGGAGGATATGGAAAAATACTGTAATACAGTTATAGTACACATCTTTATAGTGTTAGCTTTAATGAGAATGGGGAATGTTTACATATCTATGAAAGAATATATAATGAAAAGAGCTGGTGATACTCCAATAGATGTGGATGCATTTGTAAGAGGTATAAGGCAGTCTGTTGATTTTGCAAATGAATTGGGATATCCCAAAAAGTATACTAAAAAAATAATAAATAACTTTTTGATTGATTCTTTTATTGCAGGTTTAAAGATTGGAGCAAATGGTGGGGATACAGGAGCGTATTTGGGAATATATTATAAATATTTTAAAAAATATTTATTATTTTGGATATTGATAATACCGTTACAGATTATTCCTAATAGTTTATTGCGTGTTTGCAAGACATTTAAGGATAAAGTAATACGAAATTAAATCAATGCGAATGTTCATAGTTAATTTATTTTTATTATCGTTGTTTTTTGAGGGGAACGCTTATTCTTTTTATTTATTTGGTGCAAGAATTAGAATATCTCAATTAATAACTGTGTTAGGTATTCTTTATTTTGCATTAGGACTATTTGTAGGTAAAGGGAAGATGAAAATAAAGAAGACTCCGATTGATGTTTTAGTTTTAATGTATATTGGAATAAACTTTCTTGCAGTAAGTCAAGCAGTTTTTATGGCGAGAAGCTTTAAAATAACATTATTGATTTTATCATTATATCTCATTTACTTTCTTTTAGTAAATTTTATAACCACAAAGCAGAGATTTGATAAAGCTTTTAGGATGCTTTTGTGGGTTGGGATGATTGAAATATCATATGGCATTTATCAGGTAATTGCTGGTGTTATAAATGTAGTATTTAATCTCCATCTGCCCATTGGTTACATGGGTATGGTTCATGCAGATTATATTGGAGCAATTTGGGGCCGTCCGTATGGGACTTTTGTAGAACCTGTTTGGTATGGCGCTGTGTGTATGTTTTATTTGTTGGTTTTTATTACACTTTATTACTCAAAAATAATTTTCAATAGAAAGTTTTACTTTTGGGGCATGCTGTTGTCTTTATTTGGCCTTTTTGTGAGTTTTGTCAGGGCAGCATGGCTTGGTTTTTTTGCAGGATTAATTGTATTATTGTATTTAAAATACAAATCAAGAATCCTTAGATTTAATTACTATATCCTAATTAGAAATGCAGCAATACTAATTTCGCTTGTATTATTAGTATGCTTATGTATTGAACCAATAAGGACAGTATTAATTAATAGGATAGTTCCCGGCGATACAACATCACGGTTTGATTTAAATAATATTCGTTTAGTAGCAATGAAAACTTCAATTAAGGCATTTTTAAGAAATCCTATTATAGGGAATGGCCCTGGAAGCTCAGCAGTGAGTGGAATTATTGAATCCGGTCAGATATTTGACCCTGCAAAAGTAGAGCAAGGTGCATATAATGGTAATATAGTGCTCACGGTTCTTGAAGATACAGGTATAATAGGCGTATTCGTTTTTATTTTGTTGATACTAAAAATAGTGTCTATAAATCTAAAGCGTATACCAAGAATTGAAGATTCAATCTCGGTAATAGCAATCGCAACCTTTTCAGGTCTTTGTGGGTTATTTGTCTCATATATGTTCTCTCATGGTTTCTGGATACCATTTACATGGGTTTTCCTTGCGTTTAATATGATAGCACTTCGAATAGGATTATAAAATATGCGTATAGGTGTTGAAGCAAATTCATATTATAAGAATAATGCTGGTACCGGTGTATATGTAAGAAATATTGTTGATTTAATAAAGGAGAAATATCCCGAGCATGAAATTGTACTTTTTGCAAATTCACGAAAAAGTGAGTTAGACTTATCAAAAAAAAGTACAATAAGAAGAATTTTTAATGGAATGTATGATATTGTTTGGATGCAATTTATTCTTCCTTTACGATTGTGGTTAAAAAATGTTGATGTTTTGTTATGTCCAGCTTATTTGTGTCCGATTTATTCACCGTGCCCTATAATAATTTCAATTTTAGATATGAGTTTTATGCGTTATCCTGAAATTTGCGACAAACTGTTTCGTCTGTATGTGAGAATTGTTTTAAAAATTGTTAAAAATAGGGTAAATAGGATACTTACTATTTCGTTGTTTTCTAAGAATGAGATAATTGAAATATTTAAAGTATGTGTTGAAAAAATAGTAGTAACATATTTGGCGTGTGAAAATATAAGCATAGTTAAAATTAATAATGACTTACTGAGAAATACTTATAAAATTGATTCAAATTTTATTTTATTCGTTTCGACTTTAGAACCGAGAAAAAATTTATTAGTTCTTATTGAAGCATTTAGTATATTGAAAAGAAGCGGAAATATAAAGCAGAAATTAGTAATATGTGGTAGTAAAGGATGGTATTATGAAGAAATATTTACTAAAATCAAGGAATTTAACCTTCAAAACGATATTATATTTACAGGATATGTCCCTCGGGAATATCTTTTAATGTTGTATTCATCAGCAGATTTATTTGTTTATCCTTCCCTTTATGAAGGGTTTGGATTACCAGTATTAGAAGCAATGGCATGTGGTTGTCCAGTTATAGCTTCTCAAACATCATCTTTGCCAGAAGTGGCTGGAGATGCTGCAATTCTGTTCAATCCAAATGACAAGAATGAATTGGCAACAAAAATATTAGAAGTGATAGAAAATATTGAATTAAGGAAAGAATTGGTTAGAAAAGGTTATAATCAAATAAAAAAGTTTTCATGGAATACTACAGTTGAAGAAACAATGAAAGTCATTTTAAGTGTGGCAAGACGCGATAGAAATACTAGCAATATGTAAAGAGAGGAAAATGGCGAAAAAGATACTTGATGTTGGTTGTGGTAATAAAAAAACAGTAGGTGCAATAGGTATAGATATTTCGAGTAATACTCAGGCTGATGTAGTACATAACCTGAATGAATTTCCTTGGCCATTTGAAGACAATACTTTTGATGAGATAATCTGTAATGATGTTCTTGAGCATTTAGATGATGTTTTAAGGATAATGGAAGAGCTACATAGAATTGGCAAGCCGAATGCAATAGTAAAAATAAGAATTCCTCACTTTACAAGTCATAGTTCTTATAGTGATATTACACATAAACATCAATTTGGTTTAATGTCTTTTGATGGGTTCTGCGGTAAAAGTTATACCCAGAGTCACTATTCGGAAAAACGTTTTAAAATGATTTCAAGGAAAATACAATTTGGAAAACTTTACAAGTTTGTTGGACTGTTTGCAAATATGTATCCAGAAAAATATGAACGATATTTTGCATTTGTTTTCCCTGCCGGGAATATTGAATTTATTCTACAAATTGAAAAATAGAATTGGAAGATTAAATGAAAAGATTAATAAAAAAACTGCTCATTGAAATATTCAATGGATTTGGTTTCAGATTGAATTTTGGTAAAAAAGTAAATCTACCGATTTTAAAATATGATGAGGATCAAATGTTCAAAGAAGTTTTTAATAAAATTAAACCTTTTACAGTAATTGATGAGCAGAAGGCATTTATATTATATCAAATGACAAAACACTCATTGAAATTTGAGGGAGATATTGCGGAAGTAGGAGTATATAAAGGTGGAACGGCTAAGTTATTTGCAAGTTTATTGGAAGGTTCTGATAAGAAATTATATCTTTTTGATACTTTTGAAGGAATGCCTGCGGTTCGCAAAGATTTAGACACTCATAATAAAGGCGATTTTCATGATACATCTCTTGAAAAAGTTAAAGAGAATGTAGGCAAATATGAAAATGTATTATATTACAAAGGATTCTTCCCGCAAACAGCAACTCCAATAAAAGATAAAATGTTTTGTCTTGTACATATTGATGTAGATATTTATCAATCTGTTAAGGACTGTTGTGACTTTTTTTATAATAGAATAGAAAAGAATGGTGTAATGGTTTTCGATGACTATGGATTTCCAAGTTGTCCGGGTGCAAAAAAAGCAGTAGATGACTATTTTCAGAACAAACCTGAATACCTGTTTTATTTGCCTACAGGGCAAGCTGTTATTATTAAAAATTAATACTATGGAAATTATTGTTTTTGATCATAACGCTAATATTTCTGGTTATCGTAAAAGATATGAAGAATTATGCAAGTTTAAGGATGTTAAACTTACTCTTGTAATCCCTAAATATCTTGATTATTATAATGGCGTAAAAACGCCTGATGCTATTTTAGAAAATGCACAGTACGAAACAATTATTTTGGAAAATACAAAAAATGGCAAAGTTCACAGGGGATTTTATACAGATATAATTGGGCTTATTAAATTGCTTAAGAAACAGCCTGATATAATATATATCTTTGCAGAACCTGAAGCATTTTATGCATTACAAATTATCTGTCTTGCAAGAATGTTTTCCAAAAACTCAAAAATAATTTTAACAACATTTATAAATATAAATTACTATAAAACAAAGTATCCTTATCAGTGGAGTTTTTTGTATAAATGGGTATATAAATATAACATTAAAAGAGTTCATGGTATTATGACAAATACTAAAATCGGTTTTGAGATGCTTAGAGAAAATGGTTTTAAAGGTAGAATAGCTTATGAAGGTTTGGGAGTAGATTTAACTCAGTTTAGAAAAAAAGATGTAAATTTATTAAAAAGCAATTTAAAACTTAATGGTTTTGTTGTGGGGTTCATTGGTAGAATTGAATACGAAAAAGGCTTAGATACATTGATAAAAGCGATAAGTCTTATCAAAAATAACATTACTGTTTTAATTGTCGGTGATGGATCTTATAAGAATGAGATTATAGAATTAGCAAAAAAACATAATGTTAATCTTATAGTTACAAAAGCAGTTAGTCATGGCGGTGTAGCGGATTACTACAATTGTATGGATGTATTTGTTCTTCCTTCTAGAACTATGAGCCATTGGAAAGAACAGTTTGGTAGGGTTTTAATTGAAGCTATGGCATGCGGGATACCAGTAATAGGATCGAATTCAGGAGAAATTTCCAACGTTATTTCAAATGCAGGTTTGATATTTAATGAAGGAGACGAAAATGATTTGTCCAAAAACATTGTTAAGCTTATGAAGAACGATTCGTTAAGAAATGAATTAATAAAACTTGGCAAAGAGCATGTCGGTCAAAATTACACATGGGATAGGATAGCATTAAAACTATACGGTATGTGTCAGGATTTGGTAAGCTAATATTTTAATTATAAGGTAGAAATGGACTTAATTGAAGTTAATGATTTAAATTATTACCGTCATCCGTGGGAAATATCTAAGAAAGAATCATCGTTAAAAATATATTAAATATCGATTTTTTACTAAATAGAACATTAGCGAAGTTGAAAGTATTATTGACGGGACTTTCATTATGTATGATATGTCAGAAAAAATCTGTTTAGTTATTCCGTGTTTTAATGAATCTGAAAGACTTGGGATTGAAGAAATTATTAAATTCAGCTCTAAATACTATTTCTTATTTGTTAACGATGGATCAAAAGATAATACTTTGGATATACTAAAAAATATTAGCCACGAAAATATATTTATACTTGATTTGCCACGCAATTTAGGCAAAGCAGAAGCAATACGCCGAGGTTTTTTATATCTAAAAGAGATTCCCATTTATAATGAACTTGATTGGATTGGATTTTGGGATGCAGATTTAGCAACTCCATTATATGAAGTGCAGAATTTTCTTATATTCGCAAAAAGTTTTAATCCTAATGCCAAAGCAATATTTGGGAGTAGAGTAAGAAGGTTAGGCAGCAAAATAATTAGATATCCTAAAAGGCATTATTTCGGAAGAATGTTTGCTACTATGGTAAACTTAATTTTTAATGTAATTGTTTATGATCCTCAGTGTGGAGCTAAGCTATTTAAAAAAGAATTAATTGAAAAATATTTTAATGAACAGTTCATTTCGAGTTGGATATTTGATGTTGAAATAATTTTGAGAATGCGAGAAGAATATATTATAGAGTATCCGCTTTTAGAATGGCGTGATATAAAAGGCGGTACTCTGAAAATATCATCTGTAGTCTTTAGAGTATTAAAAGATATTATAAAATTGATTAGAAGGTATAAATTTAATGTGAAGGGTTATTAAATGTGTTTGAAGAAATTGATGCATAAATCAGGAAATCTTTTATTGAAGATTTATATCAGTATAAATGATAAATATAATGAGATAGAATCACAAAAAAAGGAAAGCAGTTTTATATTTTCAATACTTTTATCCATTTTAACATTCATATTAGTTTTCAAATACATCCTCTATGATTCTACACCTGCGGTTCATTATATATTGCAGCAAGCTCCGCTTTTCCTGCAGGGTGGTTATTATATTAGCCCAGAGCCAAATGAGAGGAGCTTTTACATTTTTGGAGTATTTCTCTTACCCTTATTTGCCTTGTTTTATTACTCATTAATTATTTGTTTTGTTATACGAATAAATAATTTCCTCGATTTTTGTTTACGACCTATATTTAATATCGTGAAAGACATTGCTGTGGTAATATTTTTCATATTATGGTTTTATGTTATGATTAAATGGACAAAAACTGAGATGCTTGGTACAGGTACACTTGTGTTGAATTATGCTTGGTGGAAATATGCACTTACAATGTTTTCGTTGCTAATTTTTATACCGATATCTATAAAAGCAACCAGGTTGAAAAAATTTATTACTTTAACAATAGGTATAGCTATAATTGGTTTTACTACATTGCCAGTTATTGTAACGGAAAGTGTATATTTGAGGAATTCATATGTAAGTTTTCATTTAAATTTTATTCTTGGAGCAGTAAATCAGGTTTTACATGGGAACACAGTTTTAGTTAATCTTCATTCAACTTATGGTATTCTGTATCCATATATAACAGCAATATTTTTAAAGGTATTTAATTTTAGTATTCTAAATCTAAGTTTATTTTTTTTAGTATTAATATTTTTAACATGGTTTTTTATATTTATGGCAATAATTGAGCGAGTTGAACATAACTTATGGTATGCTGTTTTTACTTTATGTTCATTATTAGGTATATCTCATCCCTATTTTATTTCTTCTACAACTCCATTTGCATATAGAAAAGACATAGCTTATTACCAGTATATGCCACTAAGAATGATATTTGGAGCTTTTTTTATTTGGTTTATATCTCGTTATATAAAGAATGAGAACACGAAAAATTATATATTAGGATTCATAATAAGTGCAATTGCAATTCTTTGGAATATGGACAGTGGTATAGTAGTTTCTATAGCTTGGGTTTCGTTCCTGGTTTATAATACCTTATCCAAAAAAGATATTAATATAAAAGAAAGAATAAAAAAGGGATTGATACATATAGGGGTATTAGCTTTATCGGTTTTTGGTGCATACTTATTCTATAGTATATTTTCAATCATTAGATCAGGAAAATGGCCAATATGGTTTTATGCTTTTGAATACCAATCGATATTTTATAAAAGTGGATATGGAATGCTTGCTATGAAAAATATTGATTTATGGCATATCCCAGTTTTTATATACTTTTTGATAGTCTTTAACAGTTTGATTTCTTTATTATATGGAAAAACCAGCAACAATAATAAATTAAATTTTTATCTTGCTTTGTATGGATTAGGTACGTTTTCATATTATCAAGGGCGTAGTCATATTACAACAATGATGGGTGTATCTTACCCAAGTATGATAATAGTTTCATTTATAGTTTTTGATATTATTCGTTCATTTAAAAAAGAGCAGTTTTCATTATTTAATAGTAAGTTTAGATTGAAATTGATTATAGTTTTACCATTAGTATTAATTTTAACACACGGATTTTTAAATTCTGTTTCTTTTTCAACAACGATTTATCCATATTTCAAGAGTTGTTTTGACAAAACTATTCAAATACCTTCGCAGATACAAAGTAAAATAGATATAGTTAATGAAAATAAAAAATCGGACAAAATCATAATTATGGATAACAATGCAGATTATATTCATTATAAAACTAATACGTATTCTGCTTTACCTTTTCCTTCATTATATGAAGTTCTTCTAGTAAAACATGTAGAGGAAATACAAGAAATTATTGATTCTGATAATGTAAGGCAGGTATTTGTTGATAAGAAACATACAATTATAAATGGTAGTAATGGACTTGTGGATTCTTTAAATTTTAGTAAATTTACAATCTACGGTAGTAAAGAGCAAATGGTAATGCCAAGAGAAAAGAACTTGGTGGCTTATGGGTCTATGGAAGATGAAGGGAATAGGATTCAAGATTTAGGCAAAAAAATAAATACTGGTATAATTCATGGAATAGTCCAATTTAACGATGGGATACAAGGTAAAAGTGTTCAATTCAATGGTAAAGATACTTATATCGATTGTGGTAATGATATTACACTGAATAGTGAAAATAATGTTTTTAGTATAAATTTGTGGTTTAAAACTAATCGCAGTTATGCTGGTGAAAATACTTGTGGAAGTCTAATAGCTAAGCAAATAATAAATCCTCCTTATAACGGATATAGTTTATGGTTCAGAAATAGTAATAAATTGAGCTTTGATATTTTTGATGGAGCCAAATATAGGAATGCAGTTGTGGATAGTGGTTTAGAACTTAATGATGGGAAATGGCATCATATAGTTGTAGTTGTGAATAAAGATAGTGATGAGGGTATATTAATATATCAGGACGGTCAATTAGCCAATGTGCATTATACTGGGAGCAAATTAGGAGAAATGGGGGCTGCTATAACCAGTTCTAATTTTATTATTGGGGGTAGGGACGGTAGTAATCTTTTATTTACAGGTTTTATAGATGAAGTGCAATATTATAATTGTCCGCTTTCAGAAAGTGAAGTAAAAGGATTGAATTATGCTTTTATTCATAAAAAATATAAAAAGAACTTGAGTATATCAGAGATTAAAAATAATGAGTCTGAAGGATTGATTTACTACTTGGAGCCTTATCCTAGAGTTGTTGGAAATTAGATTGTGAAATTGGATTTGTAAAATTATGAATTAATTAATAAGAGGAGAATAAATGTTAAGACAAGAAATAAGAAAAGATGTTGTTGAAAAAGTAAATGAAATTCAAAGAAGAAATAACAGGCCTATTCGTATTTTAGATATAGGAGGTGGTCATTTCCCTTTTGCCTTAGCTACTCACATTGTTGATATAATTTCTTATGAAGATTTCCAAAGGTTATTAAAAGAGCGTAAATATAGTGAATTCGGGTATTGGGGAGCAGATGAATTGAATTTTTCAAAAAATACTTGGTATAGTGTAGATATATGTAAAGAAAAACTTCCGTTTGAAGATAAATATTTTGATTTTTGCGTTTGCTGTTCTACGTTAGAAGATTTACCGAATCCTTTTAAAGTGATTGAAGAAATATCAAGAGTTTCTAAAGCTGGGTATATAGAAGTACCGTCAAAAGAAATTGAGTGTACTCTAGGTGTTGAAGGTGGAGTTTTAACTAGATTTTATACTGGGTATTATCATCATTTGTGGCTTTTTACAAAGAAGAAAGAAGGTTTATATATAGAACCGAAGTATTCTTTTATTGCAGCAAGCAAATGTTTTTGTTTTAAAAGAAAATATGTAAAAATATGGAAAAAGAATAAAATGGATATTGTTTCATATTTTTGGGAAAACAAAATTAATTTGTTGACGCCAGAGGTTTCAGTGTTTGGAGACTTGAAGGAAGAACAAATGAAATATATTAGAGAAAAAAGTGGATACAATTTGCCTATGTTATTATTTGATTTATATAGAAAATTTAAAAAAGTAATCTGTAAGTAATTGAAAACGAGGGATTATGATATTAGATATTATTGAGAAGATAAAAAAAGAACTTCGATGGGACACAAGGAACCGTTTCATTTTTCAGTTAAAAACCAAAGCAAGCTTATTAGATATTGGATGTGGAGCAGGCGGAGTATTAAAAGTTTTTTTGCAATATAGAAATGACTTACAGATAACAGGATTGGATACACAGGATTTTTCAAAACAAGTTCCTGAACAAGTAAGGTTTGTTAGATTAAATGCAGACAGCGGTAGATTGCCATTTGATGATAACTCATTTGATGCTGTGACAGTTATTCATCTGGTCGAACATATTGAAAATGTAGAAAATCTACTTAAAGAAATTATTCGGATATTAAAACCGAGCGGAAGGTTTTATATAGAGACACCAGATGCTAAAACACTAAATTATCCAAAATTTGAATTTTTATTCAAAGACAAATCCGGCGGTCCATTAAATTTTTATGATGATACAACACACTTAAAACCAGTATCAAAAGATTTTATGCATAATATTATGGTTAAGATAAATGCTGTTGAAATCACTAAAGGTCATTATAGAAACTTACTTTATTGCTTAATATCACCTTTGTTGATGATTTTGGGTGTAATTATGAGAAAAAGAAGATGGTTCGTGGTAGGTTTTCAACATCTATCAGGGTGGAGTGTCTATTGGACAGGGAAAAAACAATCAAATGATAAAAATACAGAATAAAAAACATTATTTTTTAGCAATACTATTTGATTTAATACTTAAAAATTTAATCTGGTTTTTTTCCATAATTAATCTATACAAAAAACCTAAATCTATTTCTGAAATTAAAGTTAGGAAGATATTGATAATTGAACAGGAGCCATTAGGTGATGCTATAATGGCTACTTCTGTTTTTAGACATTTAAGGAAGAAATATCCAGATTCAAAAATTGATGTATTTACCGGAGTATGGGCAAGGGATGTTTTTAAAAACAATCCAGATATAAATGAAACAATCACCTGTAATACTCCTTGGGCATTTTCTCAAAGCGTTTTGAGTTTTAAAGGGTTTTTGGGCCATATTAGGTTTTTGTGCAACAATTATGTTTCAGAAATTAAAAATAGAAAATACGATTTAGCAATTGATTTGCGGGGTGATATAAGAAATATTTTCTTCTTTATGGTCTTACCAGGTATTCCAGTAAGAATAAGCTATGCAAGAACAGGTGGCTCATATTTTCTTTCATGTAGTCATGAGTTTGTACCAGATCAACATGAGATAGATAAAAATTTCAAGTTACTGGAATGTTTGAGTATTTCAACGGAGGATAGAAACCCAGTAATTTATCCAGATAAGCTCGATGAACAATATGTTGAAGATGTATTGTTAAAACATGAAGTCAAAAATGATTCTAAAATAGCTGTGATACATCCAGGGGCAGGTAATTCGTTAAGATTTTGGCCAACCGAAAGATATATTAAAGTTGCAAAGTATCTTAGTGAGAAAGGGTTTAAAATATTTTTAACTGGAACAGAAAAAGAAAAAATATTAACTTCAAAAATAAAAAAAAAGTTTCCTGTTGCTGTTGAGTTGTCTGGAATGTTGTCAATTCCTCAGATGGTTTCTTTACTAAGAAGAACAAATATATTAATATGCCCGGATACGGGAATAATGCATTTAGCTTCATGTACAAAAACTCTAACAATAACTCTTATTGGTCCAGGGGACCCTCAGCAAATAGGTGGTTATGGCAACAATTTTATATTTGTTGACAAACAATTTCCGTGCAGGCCATGTATTCAAAATAAATGTATAAAAACCACCGAAGATTATGGCCCGGGAGCTTGTATTGAAGCAATAGAAGTTAGCGATGTGATTGATGTAATTGATAAGACATTAATTTGATTAAAAGTTTCTAGAAAAGTATAATATTAAAAATTTAGTAATGACGAGTTTAAAAATGAAAATCGCTATAATGGGATTTAGAGGAATTCCTGCGAAATATGGTGGCTTTGAGACATTTATTGAAGAATTAGCTCCTCGATTGGTTCAGAGAGGACATGAAGTTACGGTTTATGGTAGGTCAAATATTATTGATTATAAAGATAAATATTACAAGGGAGTGAGGTTAGTGATTTTGGCAACTGTAAGCCATAAGTATCTTGATACTGTGGTTCATACATTTTTATCAGTGGTTCATTGTTCTTTTTGTAAATATGATGTTGTCTTCATGCTCAACGCAGCCAATAGCCCTTTCACATTTATTCCAAGATTAACCGGTAAAAAAGTTGTGTTAAATGTGGATGGAATAGAAAGATTGCGAAAGAAATGGAGTTGGATAGGAAAACTCTATTATCGGATAGGAGAATATTTTGCAACTAAATTGCCAAATGTAATTGTCTCAGATGCAGAAGTCATTAGAAAATATTATCTCCAAACATATAAAAGGGAATCTGTAATGATTCCTTATGGAGCAAATATTGAAAAAGTTAATTCTAAAGAAATTTTAGAAAGATTTAACTTGACTCCCCAGAGTTATATTTTATATGTAAGCCGCTTAGAACCAGAGAATAATGCTCACATAGTAATTGAAGCATTTAAAGGCATTAAAACAGAAAAAAAATTAGTTATTGTAGGAGATGCGCCTTATGCGATAAAATATAAACAGAAATTAAAAGAAATGGCTGAGGATGACCCAAGAATAATTTTTACTGGCTTTGTTTTCGGGGAAGGATATAAAGAATTTCAGTCCCACGCCTACTGTTATATCCACGCCACCGAAGTTGGTGGGACACATCCTGCCTTGGTTGAAGCAATGGGTTTTAGTAACTCTGTAATCGTAAATGGGACACCTGAAAATATTGAGGTTGTTGGAGAGGCAGGGATTATTTATAAAAAAAATGATATAAAAGATTTAAGAGAAAAAATACAATATGTAATTGATAACCCAGATATTATCCAGTATTACGGAGAGAAAGCTCAAAAAAGAGTGGAAAAGAATTTTTCTTGGGATATAGTCATAGACAAATACGAATTTTTGTTTTTGCGCGTGTTAGGGAGATAGCAAGGTTACGTTAAAGTGTATACTAAGAATTGATCCTGAATGACTTTTTCGAGTAATTTGGGAGCCGAAAAAGTTTGTCGAAACGATATTTAATTGGTAATGCAATTTTTCTCTGGTTGGTTTTGAAAGAATTTATTGAAAATGAAGATTATCAGATAAGTTGGAGGAAAATATGAAAAAAGCATTGATTACCGGTATAACTGGTCAAGATGGTTCATATTTAGCAGAATTTCTTTTAGAAAAGGGTTACGAGGTTCATGGGCTTGTTAGACGTGTTGCACTTGAAGACCCGGAACATAGACTATGGAGAATAAGGCATATTTTAGATAGATTAATTTTGCATCCGGCATCTTTAGAAAGTTATGCCAGTATCTTCAATGTGGTTGAAAGAGTAAAGCCAGATGAGTGTTATCATTTAGCCGCTCAGAGTTTTGTGAGTTACTCCTTTGAAGACGAGTTCTCTACCATTAATACTAATATCGAAGGGACTCATTATGTCTTATCTGCCATAAAACAAAAGACTCCTAAATGTAAATATTACTTTGCTGCATCCAGTGAGATGTTCGGTTTAGTCAAAGAATCACCTCAAAATGAGAGTACTCCTTTTCATCCTCGCTCACCCTATGGAATTTCCAAAGTTGCAGGATTTTATTTAACTCAAAATTATAGAGAGGCTTATGGAATTTTTGCCTGTAACGGCATCCTTTTTAATCATGAATCCCCTCGGAGAGGGTTTGAATTCGTTACAAGAAAAATAAGTAACGCCGTTGCAAGGATTAAGTTGGGATTGGATAAGGAATTGAGGTTAGGTAATTTGGAGGCAAAAAGAGATTGGGGTTTTGCTGGAGAGTATGTTGAGGTAATGTGGCTAATGTTAGAGCAGGAGAAACCCGATGATTATGTAATTGCAACTGGCGAGGCTCATTCAGTTAGAGAATTTGCAGAATTGGCATTTGATTGTGTAGAGCTTGACTGGCAAAAATATGTGGTTATAGATAAAGCTTTATATCGTCCTGCGGAAGTTTATGATTTAAGAGGTGATTATAGTAAAGCAAAGAAAAAATTAGGTTGGGAGCCGAAAGTTAAGTTTCAAGAGTTAGTTAAAATGATGGTCGAAGCGGATTTGCAGAGAATTAGGAACCTCAAGACTTAAAGTGTAGCATAAAGGATTAATTTGCCCTAAAAAAATTTTTGAGTTTTATAACTATGAATAGTTTCATCAGGACTTAGATAACAAAACGCCATGGCAGGTCTACTCGCAAAATGGAAGGGTATCCGCGCATAACTCGAAATTATTTGAATTTGAACCGGTAAAACCGCAGCTCGCGGCTATTGTTTAATGAAAATAGATTTCACCTTAAAAAAAGAAAAAAATGGTCTTGACAAACCCGACTACCTTTCAAAAGGAAATTTTAGAAGAAAACTATAACTGGAATAAAATTGCAGAGAGAACTTACCAAGTTTATAAAAGTGTATTAAATAAACGCGAAAGAGGCTGTGGAAGAGATACCCGATTGGGAAAACAGTATTTCTGTTATTGGTGATGAAGGAATTGATGAAAAGTTAATTAGGGAGGATTGAGATGTATAGAGGAAGAGATAAAATAAGAATTTTGTACATTTTTGTAGATATTGTGTTAATCACCTTTTCTTTCATTATCCCCTATCTATTGAGGTTTAACAAGTTATCTTTCAAGGATTTTCTAACGCTACCTTTCATCTGGGGGAATCTGAATTTACCCAATTTATCAACTTATCTTATGACTTTTCTCTTCTGGGGTATAATTAGCATTCTGCTTCTCAATAATTATGGATTATACAAAACTCAGAGGGAACTCTCCATTCTGGCTGAGACCTGGCTTGTATTTAAGGCTTTATTTATTTCCCTTCTACCGGCAGCGACTGCAATATTCCTTTTAAAGTTTAGATTCTATTCCCGCTTAGTATTTGGCTCGGGTTGGGTTTTAATGTTTTTAAGTTTATCCCTATGGAGGATGGCGAAAAGATGGACAGTCAGAAGGCTTATTTCTCGTGGCTATAATAATCTCAATGTATTAATTGTGGGAGCTGGAAGAGTAGGAAAGGCTTTAGCAAGCGAAATAGACGAACATCCCTATCTCGGGGTTCGGATAATAGGGTATTTAGACGATTCCGAAGACAAGAAAAATACGGAAGGTAAGTACGAAATCTTGGGTAAAATTTCTGATTTCGAGATAGTTGTTCGTAGAAAATTTATTGATGAGGTCTTTATATCCATCCCCTCGGAGAGAGGGTTGGTTTCTGATTTAGTAATGAAATGTAAAGAGCTGGGTGTAAGTGTAAGAGTAGTACCCGATCTTTTTGATTTAGCTATGAGTAAAATTAAGATTCATTATGCGGGCTCTATTCCTCTCCTGGAATATCACTACAAAGGAATCCATGGGACAGAAATCTTTTTGAAACGGATGATAGATATAGTAGTATCCTTTTTGGCAATAATTTTATTATCTCCAATATTTATTATTCTGGGTATTACTATTAAACTGACCAGTAAAGGACCCATTATCTATAATTCCAAGAGATGTGGCAAAAAAGGGCGAGTCTTCAATTTTTATAAGTTCAGGTCTATGGTAAGGAGTGCCGATCAGATGTTGGAAAGCCTTCGCCACAGGAATGAGACAGGAGGTCCTATCTTTAAGATAAGAAAAGACCCCCGGGTCACTAAAGTAGGGAGATTTATGCGCAGATATAGCCTGGACGAGTTTCCTCAGTTATTGAATGTGCTTAATGGTGATATGAGCTTGGTAGGGCCTAGGCCTCCCATACCGGATGAAGTAGAAAGATATAGAGACAGGGAATTGAAGCGGTTAGAGATTAGACCAGGGATTACTGGCTTGTGGCAGGTTAGTGGTCGTAGCGATTTGAGTTATGAGGATATGATTCGTTTGGACTTTGAGTATATTGAAAATTGGTCAATTTGGCTCGATTTGAAGATATTGTTAAAAACTGTTCCGGCAATTCTTTCTAGAAAGGGAGCATATTGAAAACATGTATCATATATATTGATAATGCACAAATTGAATTTGTGCCTACAGTAGGGTAGATTTGAAATATGAGTGACAAGCGGACAAAAAAGTGATATGAAAGACATTAAAGATAAATTATTGAAATATTGTGATTGGTTGATTGGGGCATTTCTTATTCTGTTTGTCTTCTGGTCACCGATTTCTATTACAGGAACCCAGATTGCTGTGTCTTTTGCCCTTTTGTTCTGGTTGACGAGGATGCTTATGATGAAGAAATTTCAGCTAGTGAGAACTTCTTTGAATGTACCCATTGCTGCTTTTCTGGCTGTTGCAGCCTTAGGGGTAGTTACCGCGATTGATTTTGGACATAGTCTAAGAGGGTATATGACCTTAGGTTGGATGTCTATTTTCTTCCTTACAGTCAATAATGTCAAGGATAAGAACCAGTTTAAGAGGTTACTTAGCATTTTATTCATTTTTACCGCCATTGCCGCTGCCTATGGGATTTGGCAAAGCTTGACAAAAATAGATTTTATGCATACTGCGAAGGGTCTTCATGCGGGTCTTCCGA
>Ga0315280_10001533_pt1 | contig 39438 bp, 24 predicted proteins | sample YL17G06_40_MG_FD_203697 | JGI IMG/M metagenome (GOLD analysis project Ga0315280, IMG submission 203697) | Sediment microbial communities from Yellowstone Lake, YNP, Wyoming, USA - YL17G06_40 | ecosystem: Environmental > Aquatic > Freshwater > Lake > Sediment | place: USA: Wyoming | collected... | reverse complement strand
GCCTATTGCACGCCTATCGCATCCTGAAGCCCGACGGCAGCCTCTTCTTTCACATCGACTACAGGGAGGTCCACTACTGCAAGGTACTCCTCGACGTGGTCTTCGGCCGCGACTGTTTCATGAATGAGATCATCTGGGCCTACGACTACGGCGCCAGATCGTCAACCCGATGGCCCGCCAAGCACGACAACATCCTCTGGTACGCCCGGGACCCGTCCAACTATGAGTTCAACCTGGAGGAATGCGATCGCATCCCCTACATGGCACCATCGCTTGTGGGCCCGGCCAAGGCGGCCCAAGGCAAGACGCCAACAGACACCTGGTGGCACACGATCGTAAGCCCGAGCGGCAAGGAGAAGACAGGGTATCCCACTCAGAAGCCTGTGGGGGTCATCGAACGCATAGTGAGGGTGCACTCACGGCCCGGCGACCTGCTGTGCGACTTCTTCGCCGGCAGCGGTACGCTTGGCGAGGTGGCCTACGCCCTCGGTCGCGACTGCCTGCTGGTCGACAACAACCCGGAGGCCCTGGCGGTCATGGAGAAGCGGTTTCGTGGCAAACGCGCGGAGTGGCATGGTTGGAGTCCAGCCGACGAGTGGCACGCGGAAGTGCAAGGGGTGCTGTTCGAGTGATGATCACCGACCCTGATGTGCAGATACTGGCGGAGATCAGCCGCGCGTTGCAGGCCAACTATGTCAGCGAGGACGCGGACTGGCAGCACAGCCCATTTGGATGCATTCGCCGGCGTCCGTCGCGTCAACGCGGAGCCATCGGCGAGGGCTTGGTGGCCGGATGGCTGGCTGCTCGAGGGTTCAACGTCACGAGGGCCTGCGGGACCGGTGCGTACCGTGTTGTGGAGGACAAGCCGACCGAGACAGAGCTTTGTACGCTCTGGGCCTCGGGCGGCTACCGGTTCCAGCAGATCAGGGATCAGGACTACGACTTGGTTATCTGCCCGGGCGTCTCGCCCTTCACGGCTCACCGCTGGGTTATCCCGAAGGCGGAGCTGATGCGGCTCTGGAAGGTAGAGCACGAGATTCGTGGTCAGCACAGAGGGTCGGCAGGGACCGACACGGCGTGGATTGAGATCAAGGTGTCTGCGCCCCCAGACTGGATCGAGCCGTTCGGCGGGTCGCTGGCTCAGGGGGTAGCGGCGCTGTCGCGGCTTACGGGTTTCGAGCCGCCACCTCTGCGGGAGTGCCCGGAAGGGCGCTGACCGCGGGGGTCGATGGTCGCGCTCGCACCTACCTGTCCTACGAGGGGCCCACTAGCGAATGGCTGTGCCGGACGCAGTGCGCAAGCGGCTCGCGGAGGGGCTCGTGATCCCCGCGCATCCGCTCGCGCTGACCGCGGAGCGGAAGCTCGACGAGCGGCGCCAACGCGCGCTGACGAGGTACTACGTCGCGGCCGGTGTGGGAGGTCTCGCGGTCGGCGTGCACACCACGCAGTTCGCGATCAGGGAGCCCGGTGTGGGCCTGCTCCGACCGGTGCTCGAACTCGCAGCCGAGACTGCTCGGCAGGCGGCGAGCCCTCCGGTCCTGGTCGCCGGCATCTGTGGGCTGACGGCTCAGGCTGTGTCCGAGGCGGAGCTGGCCGCGAGTCTCGGCTATGACGCGGGGCTCGTCAGCCTATCCGCGATGCGAGACGCGGATGACGGCGAGCTCATCGCTCACTGCCGCGCTCTTGGTGAGGTCATCCCGCTCTTCGGCTTCTACCTTCAGCCCGCGGTCGGGGGCAGGCTGCTGAGCTACGCATTCTGGCGGCGCTTCGCGGAACTCGACACCGTAGTGGCCATCAAGATCGCTCCTTTCAGCCGCTACCAGACGCTCGATGTCGTGCGCGCCGTCGCGGATGCCGGGGCCGAGTGCCGGATCGCGCTCTACACTGGCAACGATGACAGCGTTCTCGCTGACCTGGTGGCGCCGTTCCGCGTGGACTGCCCAACAGAAGGGGCGGAGGTGAGGATCGTCGGCGGGCTCCTCGGGCAGTGGGCTGTGGGCACGCGGAGGGCTGTCGAGTTGCTCGCCCAGGTAGAGAAGTGGGTCGCCGCCGGGAGCGTGCCGGTTGAGGCGCTCGCGCTTGGGCAGCGCATCACGGACACGAACGCGGCGCTCTTCGACGCGGCGAACGGCTTCGCGGGCTGCATCGCGGGGATCCACGAGGTCCTAAGGCGGCAGGGCCTGATGGCCGGGCGCTGGTGTCTCGACCCGCGCGAGAACCTGTCGCCCGGGCAGCTTGAGGACATCGACCGCGTGCTCCGTGCTTACCCGGAGCTGCATGACGATGAGTTCATCGCGGAGCATCTGAACGAATGGCTCGGCTAAGGCGAGTCTCGCCCCTTAAAGCCTGGCGACGAAACCGCGATATGATATGATAGTGCCGGCCCGAAAGGGCCGGCTTGCGGCCTGCCTTGGCCGCGTGTGCCAGCTCCGAGGAGGTGCGCGATGGTTTGTGTCGTCTTGCGCGTCCCCTCCCCCGCGGTTCGGTGGGGTGAGGGGCGATACGCGAGCGGGCCTGCGCTCCGCGGCGTTGCCGACCGACGGAGCGAAGGCACAATCGGATTCCTCTCAGGCGTGCCTCCCTCTTGACGAGGCCCTCCACTGAGGTCGCTCGCGACGGTCGCCCCCTGTCACTAACGACGATCGGGCTTCTGCCTGCACGAGAGCGAGCGATCTCCCATGTTAGGAACCATCACACGAGCATGTTCCGGCGACACCGCCGCCTGCGAGGCGCTCGCGCGAGCGCTCACGCCACGCGTTGACTCCTGCAGCCGCTACTACGCGCGCCGCTCCGGCGTCGACGAGGACGACCTGCGCCAGGAGATGTGGGTCGGCATCTTCGCCGCCTTGGGCCGCGTCGACGCCCGCAAGGGCGATCCCATGCGGTACCTCGTCGCGCAGGGGCGCTACGCGCTACTGTCCCACCTGCGCGGCACGGATCCCGAGTGGACACCCCTGGCCCTACCTGATGAGATCGAGGGCGGCCCCTCCGTCGAGGCAGAGGTGCTGGACTCGCACATGACCGAGCGCGCGCTCGACTACCTCGACGAGGCCGGGCGGATCATCGTGTGCTATCTCTTGCAGGGGCACACGCGATCGGATGCCGCGAGGCTCCTCGGCTGCACACCGGCGAACATAACCTACCACCTGCGACGGGCGCAACGTGGCCTGTCCGCGGCGTTCGAGCAAGGGGGGACTCTGAGTTGTCACGACTAATGGCACAGATCATCGAGGTCACGCGCGAGGGCGAGAGCCACGGGCTGGAGCCCGTCGTCGCACGCTGCCGTGTCAGGGTCACGGGACCCGCGGTCAAGGGTCTGGCGATCCCCGACGGCGTCAAGGGCAAGGAGGGCGAGATCACCAGGCGAGTAGTCTTCGACTGGGAGCTCGAGCCTGAGATGAAGATCCTCCTCAGCGTCGAGGAGTCACGAGCGTTCACGCGCGCCGACCAGTCCGAACCGCCCGCCGACGAAAGCCCCGAGCCGGCGCGGTGCGCGACGCGCGAGCTTGACGTGAACGAAGACGGGTTCGCGGAGCGCGTTATCGAGAACGCGTTTGTGAGGACCGTCGTCGGCCCGCACGTCGGCGCTCGCCTTTGGGAGCTGCACGTCAGGTCGGCGGGGGTGAACCTGCTGACTCCGACGCACGCGCTCGCCAAGGACTTCATCGACCTTGGCGGCCATTGCGACAGCCTGGGCGCTCAGAGCTCCCCCGGAGAGCTCTGGAAGGCGCGCTATGCCGAGACGGAGCACTCGGAGACCGACCAGCGTGTGAGCGCGGACTACAGATTCGCCTCGGAGGCGACCAAGGGCCTGACCATCTCGAAGCGCTTCAAGATGGTCGGTGACCTGCCGGCCATCTGGCAGGAGATCAGGTTTCACTACGCGGGCAAGCCCGAAGACAAGGACAAGAAGCCCGAGCCGGGCGACGAGGACAAGGATGAGCTGGAGGTGCTCTACAAACCGACGACGGGCTTCCAGTGCGTCGGCGAGATGGACTCGCACCTGCGCGTCGACATCCCGCTTCACGATCGCGTCGATTCCCACCGGTTCTACGAAAACCAGTGGGTCTATCCTGTGGGTGGCGTGCCTCTCGGAGCGGTGGCGGTACACCACGAGCGTCTGGGCGTGGCCCTGCTGCTGTTGACAGAGCCCGGCGCGCTGGCCACCGTGGACCTCGGCTTCGATGCGCGCAGGCTGGGCATCGAGACGCGCATGTTCCCTGAGAAGCTCGGCCCCGACCGGCAGCTCACTCGCGGACTCCTGTGGGCGGCCGGCGCGTCTGCGACCGTCACGCCGCGGCTGGCCGCGCTCGTGAGCCTCGGTGAGGTCGTCGCCGGTCAGCGCGCGGTCGCCGTTGTAGCGCGGCATCTCGAGGGCACCGAGGGCGAGGTGCACCTCGCCGGGGGCGCGCTCCCATTGCGGAGTTATGACCTGCCCGGTGTCGGCCCCGTGCTCGGCGCGTACGGCGTTCGTTCGGCCGACGCGCTGAGCGGCGAGCTCGTGGTCGTCATTGGCGAGGATACCGTCGCGCTTCCCCTGTCAGGGGGTGAGACCGGTGCCTCCTGAGTTCAGAGTCACGCTCGGCTATGACTGGGAGATCCCCGTCATCAAGCCCGGCGGAACGCCGATGGAGGAGAAGGACATCCAGCGGCTCACCGACCGGCTGACCCTGGAGTTCCCCTATGTGCACAGCGAGATGCAGGATGGCTACTACGAGCACAAGGTCGGGGTGTGTCGCTCCTTCCCGGAGCTGCACGAGAAGACCGAGGAGTCGCTCGCGCGCATGAGGGAGCTCGTCGCGGAGGAGGGCGCGAGTCTCTACTGCTCAGCGACCGTGCCGACACTGGGATGGGTCACTGGTTGTCACCTGCACGTAGGGACATTCTTCGACCCGCGCGAGGCCGTCGCGACGCGGAACGCACTCGTGCCGTACATGCCGGCGTTCGCCGCTCTCATGGCGAACAGCCCGACGTTCCGCGGCTCGGGCGGAGAGTACAAGAGCCACCGGGTCGCATGGCAGGCGATGGGGGACGGGACGTTTGCCTCCGCCAGGCACGAGGACGCGTGTCCCGGTGAATGGGGCAACGACGTTGGCGTGAGGATGCCCAGCCCGACGATGGAGTGCCGCGTTGTCGACACCCCGCTGTCGGCAAGGCTCGCGTGCGAGTGCGCCGTGCTCTACGCGGCCCTGACCGCGACGCTGCGCTCGAAGCCGGCCTTGCGCGCCGTCCTCGACGCCGCCACGATGGACACTTACGCCAGGAACCGCCACCGTGCCGTGAGACACGGTCTGCAGGCCACGCTGGAGTGGGATGGCAGGCAGGTCGCCGCCCGCGACATCCTGCGGCGGATGCTCGACCTCGCGGCAGAGCAGCTCCGCGAACTGGGGCTGCCGGAGCCCAACCTGCTGCTCAGCGCCCTTGCCAAGCGACAGACACAGGCCGACATGCAGCGCGTGATGCTCGAGGCCCAGCCTGACCCCGAGTGTCTGATCGCCACCTGGTCGCGGGCGTCTATGCTCGATGGTGCGTTCGAGGAGTACCTTGCACGCGCCCCGGAGCTTGAACAGCTCCCGCTGGAGGACCCGGAGGAGTTCGTGCGGTCCCGTCTCGGTGCGGACGCGCCGAGGGAGCTGGTGGAGTTCCGGCTGCCGCTCACGGCCGCGGGCAAGGACAGGTTGGTAGAGCGGCTCGCCGCCCGCGGCCCGCGGCGTGCCGCAGGCTCCGGCACCCCGCCTCGGCTGGAGCTGATGTGGGCGCCTGTCGCGACCCACCCCAACGGGGCTCCCGCGCCTGAAGAGTCGAAGGCTATCGGCGCCGAGGCGGCCGCCGGGACTCCGGGGTGCTGGGCGTGGCAGACGTGGATGGGCACAGCCATAGGGGTCGGGGCGCGCACGTACGGTGAGCTGCGCGAGCGGCTCGCCGCGGTTCGGGAGGCCTCCCGGCTGGCCGCCGAGCGGAGGGATGTTGCTCTTGCCCCGACCAGCGGCGTGTCAGACGTCCACACGGCACCAGCACTGCGGATCGTCAGCGCCACGCTCTCGTCCCATCGGGACGGTTACGATCGGCTCGCGCATTTGCGACCGATGCTGCCCGCGTTGGCCGCGCTAATGGCCGGGAGCCACGCGAAGACAGGTAGTGCCCACGGCCCCGTGAAGTCCGCTCGGCTGTGGTGCGGATACTCCGGATGGTTCGAGCGGCGCTCGCTCGTGGAGCCACTGGACCCGGAGACATCGGCAAGGCCCGCGAACTGGGCGGGCGACTGCGATCCGCCGCTGCAGTACGTGCAAGGCCGACTGACGCTCGGCACCAACTGCTGCGACCTGCCGCCATCGCTCGAGCTCGCCGCCGAGGCCTGTCTGCTGGTGCGAGCGCTCGCGGAGGCCTATGGGAACCGGTCGCGGCCCGCATCGCCCGTCACACCCGAGCATCTCGTCGAGGTGTGCGAGAACTGGGCCTCCGCGTGCCTGGATGGGCTGCAGGCAACGTTACGCGTGGGTGGAAGCGGGGTGTCCGCTGCCGAGGTGCTGCGCGAGTGCATCCGGGAGGCCGAGCCCTTCCTGCCGCCACTAGGCGCGTTGCGCGATGACCTGTGGCTTATCGAGCGGGCCTTGGCGAAGCGGCAGACGTGCGCGGACATGCAGGCCGCCACCGAGGCGGGCGAACCCGATGAGGGGGTCCGTCGTGCGGTCCGAGCCAGGATCGCGTCTCGTGACGGCGCGTTCGAGGAGTACCTCGACCATGCGCCGGAGCTGCCCCAACTTCCCCCGCGATCGGCGCGGGACCTGGTGTTGGCCGTCGCAGGTGTCAGGACGCCCCCTTGGGAGCTGATCCAGGGCATCCTGCTGCCGCTGGCCGCTTCGCAGCGGCTCTTGCTGGAGCTGGAACGTGAGGGCCTGGTCCGGATCGACTGGGAGGAGCGCGACGGGCCGGTCGTCACCAGGCTCGCGAAAGCGAGGTGTTCCGCGCCGGGGGCGTGAACGGTCCGGACTGGTGTGGCGCCTTCGCCATGCGTAGGGGCGAGCGGCAGCTCGCCCGAGCTGTACCGGCGCGTGGCAATGCGCCCGACCGGAGGACATCCATGACTGACAGCACCAGGTCCAGGCCCCTTTCGCCCTTCGACAGTGCGATGGCGTGGATCGAGAACGAGCGTCCCGCACTTCTCTTCGACGGATCGACGCGCGACGATTGGCGTAGGTGGCGGCGGCTGTTCGAGTCGCGGCTCCGCGAGCTTCTCGGGCGCTTCCCGACTCCGGTGCCGCCGGACCCGGAGGTTCTTGAGGTCGGCGACTGCGGCGACTACGTGCGCGAGAAGGTGGTCTTCGACACGGAACGCTACGTCAGCGCGGTCGCCTATGTGCTGGTGCCCAAGGGCCTGGCGCCGGGCGAGCGCAGGCCGGGAGTGCTTGCGGCCCACGGCCACGGGCGGGGCAAGGCGGACATCTGCGGCGTCGCGGACACCCCGGAGGAGGAGGCTCACATCGCGGCTCTTAACTACGACTACGCGTGCCAGTTCGTGCGGCGGGGTTACGTTGTCATTGCGCCGGACTGGCGCGGTTTCGGCGAGCGGCGCAGTCCGGCGGAATGGGCCAGACAGGGGCGAGATCCCTGCAACGTGAACTACATGGCCCACGGCTACCTGGGGCACCATCTGCTCACGCTGCAGATCTGGGACGGCATGTGCGCCCTCGACTACCTGCAAGCCAGGCCCGAGGTGGACCCCGAGCGTCTCGGCGTCGCCGGTCTGTCATTCGGGGGAACGATGACGACCTACCTCACCGCGCTGGACCCTCGGGTGAAGGTCGCCTGCATCAGCGGCTACCTCAGCACCGTGGCCGGCGACGGCATGACGATGCGCGGGCTCGGCAACTTCTGCGGGGCGCAGTACATGCCCGGGCTCCTCACCATCGGCGACATTCCGGAGGTCGCGGGCCTCATCGCGCCGCGGCCGCTCGTCATCGAGATGGGCGAGCTCGACACGTGCTTCGTGATCGACGACATGCGTGCCGCCTACGAACGGCTGGAGCGCATCTACAAGGCGGCTGACGCCTCGGACAACCTGATCGCCGACGTCCACCCCGGCGCCCACCAGTGGAGCGGTCAGAAGGCGTTTGGGTGGTTTGAGAGGGTGCTGGGGGCGATGGAGGCAGGACCGGTGCCAGAATGACTACAAGCGCGGTCTGTGTGCTGGCAGTGCTTGGGGTCCCGATCGCCATGTGCGACGCGGTCGCGGCCGACGAGGATGCAGCGAAGATGGGGTCGCTTACCACAGCTCTCTGGCCCGGCGGGGCGCCGGGCGCGCTGGGCTCCGGGCCCGAGGATGTTCCCACCATCACCGTGTTCATACCCGAGCTTCGGGCGGAGAAGATGCCCGCGGTCGTCGTCTGCCCCGGCGGCGGCTACGCGGGCCTCGCGCCCCATGAGGCCGAGCCGGTGGCACGCTGGCTGAACACCATCGGCGTCGCGGGGCTCGTGCTGAAGTACCGCCTCGGACCGAAGTACCACCACCCGTGCGAGCTCAATGACGCGAGCCGGGCGATCAGGACCGTCCGGGCCCGCGCCAACGAGTGGGGCATCGATCCAGCCAAGATCGGCATTCTCGGCTTCTCCGCCGGCGGGCATCTCGCGTCGACCGCGGGAACTCACTACGACGCCGGAGACCCGAACGCCGAGGACCCGATCGAGCGCGTCTCATCCCGGCCCGACTTCATGGTGCTCGTCTACCCGGTCATCTCGCTGAAGGAGTTCGGGCACCTGGGCTCGCGGAACAACCTCCTCGGCGAGAACCCGCCTCAAGAGCTTATCGACCTGCTGTCAAACGAGACGCAGGTGACGCCGGACACGCCGCCCGCGTTCCTCGTGCACGGGGTTGACGATGCAGGGGTTCCGGTCGAGAACTCGCTCATGTTCGCGAGCGCACTGCGCGCGGCCGGAGTGCCGTTTGAGCTTCACCTGTTCGAGCACGGCCCGCACGGGTTCGGCCTCGGCGGCGACGATCCCGCGCTGTCTGTCTGGCCGAAGCTGTGCGTTGAATGGCTGAGGGTGAGGGGCGTACTCTAGGGTGGGCCGGGCGGGCGACGACCTGTGCCTACTGCTGCAGTGCTATACTGAGGCACAGGCTGGACCGGGAGAGGAGGCGAGCCGATACGGGCCATGGTGAGCACGTGACGCACCGTTCGCTTCTCATCCAGTTCCTGTTCTCTCCGCTGGCCACGTGGCGTACTCGACGAGCCGCTCGCCGAGCCGCCCAGGACGCTGCCGACCTGGCGCTCATTGAGGAGCGACTCAACGACCCGGTAGGACCCAACATCCCTTGGGAACAGGTCAAGCGGGAGGCTGGGGTCTAGCTGAGCCCTTCAGACCGGCTTAGCGCGCAAGGCGGAGACCTGCCGTGATGGCTCGCGTGGGCTGCCATGAAGGCGCCATGCCGATCGAGCGAGCAAGTCCTGCCTACACTGGAGGAGCGGCGACTGCGTGCAGGCGCGGCGTTCGAACAGGGGCGGGCCGCTGCCGCCGTTCCGCAGCGCAACAGCCGACACATGACGGCCGCCCCTCGCCGGGAAGGGAGCAGGCTGGTGCCACGCAAACGACCGAGGAAGGAGCCGAGCCGTATCCCGTTGGGGCCCGAGAGGGTGCCAATGGGGTCCGGGATCGGCTGGGTTGGTCCGACGCACTTCGGTGTGGCGCGACTGCGTCCCTGCCGGCAAGAGCCGCCCTGCACACCTTGGCTCCTTGGCCAGTCCTGCGTGCCCCCGGATCACGTGTGCTGGGTGGGCTGCCAACGCTCCATGCGCGGATTCTACAGGGAGCGAGAGCGTGCAGTTCCCAGGCCGACGTGGCATCCGCCCCCAACGGTGTTCGGATTCACGCGCGTGAGACGCGACGGTTGGTGGCGTGTTGACCTGGCGGCTATGGCGTGCCACCTACCGGACGCCACGATCCGCAGCCCCACACTCAGGTCCAGCCCATGGCAGTGGGGACCGCCCCTGCTGGCCATTAAGCATGCAGCCGACGGCCCTCTGTTCAGCGGTGCAGACCGGCGGTACCCGGAGGTCGAGGCCGCGCTGCCGCCGTTGCTGGCAAGGGACGAGGAGCTCAGCTACGGCTTCGCCGCGTTGCGGGCCACCGAAGGCGGGGATCAGCAGACTCGGATCTACGTGTTCGGGTTACTTGCGGGTGAGGACGTTTCACCTGCTGCGTCAGAATGGGAGTACGAGTACCGATGGCACTCAACGGCGACGCTCTTCGATGGTCCCGTGACCCAGGCTGCCTTTGGGTTGGCGAGGGGTCTCCAGACCTGGTTTGACCAGGTCCTGCTCGGTAAGGCCATGGGCGGCCGGCCGACTGGTACAGGGGAGTTCCGCACGTCGGAGGAGTTCGTCAAGGGCTGTGAGCAGGCAGCTCTTCGGCCGGCCGAATGTGGCAGCAAGATCACCCAGGAGGCCCTGGCGCAGTCGCTAGGTGTCGTCAGGGGCGGGATCAGGGTGTCCAGAGAGACCTTTGCCTATTGGCGGGAGAAGTACGGCTTCGAAACCTGGGCGGAGCTGCGTGACCACATTCGCCGCGCGACGCGCGCTCGGTGAGGAGCCCGCCGACCGGCGGCGCCCCGTGCGCACAACGGACCAGCGGCCAGAGCGGGACGGGTGCTGCGATGAACGGAGGAACGTCGGAAGAGCCCAGAGAGGCGGACGAGGATCTGCTGATCTTGTCCGATGCCCCCTGCCTGTCGCCGTACCCGGCGTGCGATGCATGGCTGCTTGGCTACAGCGAAGAGGAACCCAATCATCTGTGCGAGCCGGTCGCATCAGAAAGCGTCCGCAACTTCGCTGAGGTGATGGCAGAACGCCGCACACCTCGCCGTCGCTCTCGCTCCTCGGTCTGGCATGTCCTCCCTGTGACCAGCTCCGCCATCGCCGACTACAGGATCCGGATGACCGCAGTGCAACGTCGGCTCCGAAGGGCATTCCGCGCGACGGTCGGCACGGCCGAGGTGGAGCTGCCCGATGCCGATCTGCCCGGGCGGCTCTTCGACCACCCGAGGGCCCTATGGGCTGGATGTGTCATCTCGCAGTTCAGCGACGGCGTCAGCCACACCGAGCGATCGTACTTCACGGACTTCTCCCAGGGCGGCATGAGTCGCAAGCATGGCCGCACGTGGAGCCACGTGCTGGTGGTTGGTGAGCTACTTCCAGATGACCGCCGCGGACGAGAGCTGCCCCACTCAGTGGCGCTCACCGACACGTTTGTCTTGGTCGAGGGGCCAATGTGGGAGGACCTTGTGGACGCGACACGGGAGGCCGAACGCTGGGCAAGGCGAGTGCTGCTGGGGCACTCGACCGGTCGGCGTTCACGCGGGCGCCCTCGGGGAACGGGGGAGTTCCAGACGCGCCAGGAGTTCGTGTCCGCCTGCCGGCAGGCGGCCGGCCTGCTCGGCTTCGACCCCACGTTGCTGAAGCAGGAAGCCCTTGCAATCGCGCTCGGCGATGTTCGAGGGATCAAGGTCGTGCGGGAGACATTCCGCTACTGGAGGAAGACATTCGGCTTCCCCTCATGGGCTGACCTGAAGGCTCACCTGCAGGTTCGGGGGCTCAGGCGATAGGGGCGCGTTTTACTACCCCTTTACTACCAGTGTCATGGTGTACCGCAAGGCCTATTGTGGCGGCTGAGAGGCGCAGCAGCGGCATGCTGCAGCGCCCAGAAGGTCGGCAGTGACGGTTTGGGAAGGCGCTCATGGGGTACGCCCTGGAGTTCGACCCGAGGGGCCAACGCGAGTTCGATCGGTTGCCGAGCGCCGTTCGGGCCCGGGTCAAGCGGAAGATCGATGCCCTCTGTGACGACCCACGGCCTCGCGGCGTCACAAAGCTCGCAGGCTCGGCCAACCGGTACCGGCTTCGTGTAGGCCCGTACCGAGTCCTGTACGCCGTGATCGACGAGCGCCGGATTGTGATCGTGGCGGCGGTGGGGACCAGGCAGACGGTCTATGACCGGTGAGCCGGCGCGCCAGGAGGGTGATCAGGAATGCGACCCGGCATCTGGGCGTTTCTGCTCGTGGTCATGAGTTGGACTGCGTCCGCCGACGTCGTCCTGCTCGACGAGTACTGGGTGCCCGAGATCGCGGTCAACGACGTCGTGGTCAAGGAGATCGACACGAAGGCCACCGGCGACGCGACTCAAGCGAAGTACGGCGAGTGCAGCGTCCAGCTCGTGAACGAGACCGGCTTCCCCAACGTCCGCTTCATCGGCTCCGCGATGGTGAAGCTGGCGGAGCTGTCTGCCGGGCAGACTGAGGCCCGACTTTGGTACCGCACCGACGCGTGGACCGGCGCCTGGAGGCTTGAGATCTGGTCCTACCACGAGGAGGTCGCCGATCAGCCCGTTAAGATCCTCGAGACGAACCTCGACGGCGGGGCCGACGAAGGAGCGCTCATCGCCGATAACGAGTGGCACCAGGCTAAGGGCATCCTGCTTGCCGCCGGCTCGTACGACGAGATGCCGCAGGACCTGAACCTGGTGACCTACGTCTGGCTGGCGCCGACCTCAGGCTGGGGTGTGGCCCACACCACCTATGTCGACCGTATCGAGGCGGTCGTCATCTGGGGCGACAAGGCCGGCCAGGCCGCTCCCGAGCCCGCGCGGCGCGTCCGTCCGAACCCGGGCGCGCAGACCGACGGACCCGGATGGGTCTGGTTCGAGGGCGAGGACGCGATCGAGAGCAACGTCCCGCCGGGCGGCGTGCTTGCCCCGTTCAATGTGACCGAGCAGGGACTCCTCTCGAACGGCTGGTGGATGCAGCACCACAGCATGAAGGACCGGACCGCGACCTGGGAGGTGAACGTCCCCGAGGCGGGGACCTACACGTTCTGGAGCCGCGGGCTCGGATCCAACTTCGACTGGGCATGGGACGATGGCGAGTGGCGCCACTACGTGGCCGGGTTCGAGCGAGTCAACGAGGTGAAGATCCGCGATCACGATGTGGGTGAGCTTTCGGTCAGTTGGACCGACCTCGGGAAGGTGGAGCTGTCAGCGGGCAAGCACAAGCTGAGGTTCCGTGGCGTGGAGCCCGACGACGCGATGGGCTTCGACGCTTGGCTCCTGACCACGAAGCCCTTCCGGCCAAACGGCGCAGACAAGCCGCCGGCGTAGGGGCCCCACGGGCGGCGACGCTGGGCCGCGCCTACGGATCGTCTACGAAGGATATCCCCGTGTCGCGTTCGACACGGTTGGCGAGCGCCTCGGCGAGCACGCCGGGCCTTGCATAGATGACGGCGAGGTCGCGCGCACGAGTGATCGCGGTGTAGATCATCTCCTTGGACAGCAGCCGCCTGCCGCCCTGCGGAGGGAGCACGACAAGCACGCGACCGTACTCCGAGCCCTGGCTCTTGTGGACGGTCATTGCGAAGGCCGGCTCCCACGGCGGCAGCGCGTCCAGTGGGTTCGCGACGTAGTGGCCCAGCCGCTGGAAGACGGCCCTGAGCCCTCCTCGCCTGCCGCGGAGGACGATCCCCACGTCGCCGTTGTAGAGCCCGGTCGCCGGGTCGTTGCGGACTACAAGCAGCGGCATCCCGCTGAATGCTCGCGGCGTCCCGGACGGGTCGAGGGGCGCGATCTGCCGGCAGAGGTGGTCGTTGAGCCCTTCGCAGCCGTGCGCGCCGCCTCGCACGAGGGTGAGCACGCGCGCCCGGGCCACGCCGCTGAACAGCTCGTTGAGGATGCCCTCCCCCGAAAGGTCAAGGTCCTCCCAAGACGCGGACCGGCCGAACTCGCGCACGAGATCCGCGTAGGCCCGCGGCTCGTCGAGCGGCAGCCGAGACGGCTGCGCCACGGGCTGCGGCGCGAGGTAGTGCTCCCTGGCCCACGCGTCCAGCACGGCGTGCCAGGCCTTGAGGTCGTGCGCTTCCGCATCCAGCAGGAAGCACCCTCCCGGCAGTTCCTCTCCCTCCGGCCGCGGATCCGGTGGCCAGTCGCCGCCGGGCGCGAGCGGGAAGCGCGGCAGCGAGGCCACAAGCGCGGCTGGGTCGTCGCTCATTGCGTTAACCTTGGCCGCCATCTGCTGTACATGCTGCTGCGACCGGTAGTTCCGGGTTAGCAGCGCCACCGGGTCGCGGGCCGCCACAGGCTGGGCTGGCATCAGATCCGCGAGCACGGCTCCGGCCTCGACCGACGGCAACTGGTCCTTGTCGCCGAGCAGTACCACGTGGGCCTCGTCGGGCACAGCATCGAGCAAGCGGGACATAAGTGTCACGTCGACCATGGACACCTCATCGACGATCACGGCGCTGATCGGGAGGCGGTTGCCGGCGCCGTACCGGAACGTCCCCCTGGCCGGGTTGTAGCCCAGCAGGCGGTGGATCGTCGTCCCCGCCACCTCGCGCAACCGCAGGTCCGGTTCGACCAGGGCCGACAGCCCGGCCAGTACCGCCTCGGTCATGCGGTGGCCGGCGCGTCCGGTGGGGGCTGCCAGGCGCAGTCTGTCTGGGCCGTGTCCCAGTCGTACCATGCACCGCAGGATCGACAGGACGATCGCGGTCTTGCCGGTGCCGGGGCCGCCGGACACGACGACGAACGGACGCTCCAGGGCCAGTCTCACGGCCGCGAGCTGCTCGGGGTTGAGCTCCTTGTCACCGGTGCGGGCGACCTCATCCAGAGCGACGCCAATCTCGCGAGCGTCGGGCTGAACTACGTCGCGGGCCATCCGCCGGGCGACCTGGTCCCTCAGTGTGCTGGCGTGCGCATAGTACCGGTGGAAGTAGACGTAGCCGCCTCGTGGCGTGTCGACGAGCACCAGGGGCAGGTACTCGTCGTCAGTCTGTGCGAAGATGCGGGCGTGACCCGGCCAGGAGCCGATCGAGTCGAGCACCCGACGCGCCCAGTCCGCCCCGGTCTCCGGCCCGGTCAGCAGCGATAGCCGCCGGGACAGAGACGCCTCGTCAAGCCGCACGCAGAGGCTGCCCTCGTCACGAGCCACCAGCAGGCAGAGCAGAAGGGCCTGGAACGCCGGGTGTGCCTCACCGGTGAGCTCCACGAGGTCGCGGACGAGGAGGAGATCGCTCGCCCGCAGGGCGCCTTCGCCCTGCACCGCGGAGCGGAAGAGCGTCCGCAGCTCCGGCGTGGCGCCCCCGGAGATGAGCCGAGGGAGCAGAGCCATGCCCACCGGCATACGCGAGGTCACTGCTGGCCCCCCCTCAGTTCCGCGTCCGCGAGCAGGCGGCTCAGCTCATCCGGGGTCGGGGGCGCCGCGTAGAACACACCTGATGCGTCGTCCCTGCCGTTCAGGCCCCGCACGTAGAGGTAGTAGACGCCGCCGAGGCGCCTGGACGGGTCGAAGCGTTCGCCGTACCGCCGCGCAAGCCACCTTGCGAGAGCCAGCGAGTAGAGCTCGTACTGCTCGACGTAGCGGTTCCTTCGCATGTCTGCGAGCAGCGTCTCGGAATCGTAGGCCGGCAGCATGTTGGTCTTCCAGTCGACGATGAAGTGCCTCTCGCCCACACGCGCGACGAGGTCGATGAAGCCGTGCAGCATAGGTCCACCCGCGTCCGCGACGGCCGTGATGTCAGGCAGGTCGCGCGACACGTCGCCGGTCACCGGGCAGTAGAACTCGAGCTCCGTAAGGCGGTCCCCGTCGGCGACCGCCCCGAGTGGCCCGCCGAGCTGCCCAAGCGGGGTCCGCAGAGCCGCCCAGACGAGCGCGGCAAGCGCCTCCCGCGTCGCCCGTGCGTCGGAAGCGGCCGGCAGGTGTTCCGCAATCAGCGCGTCGGCCAGCAGGCGGAACCGCCCCTCAGCGGCCAGGGCGTCGGGGCTCGGGAACGAGGTGACGGCTGCGCAGTTGACGGCCTGCAGGGCCTCGTGCACCAGCGTGCCGGTCGCGATCCCGGGCGGCAGGGCACGCGCCATGCTGACGTCCACCACCGAGGGGGGCTCGGCCTCCTCCCGCTCGGGCGCGGCCTCGATGTCGGCCGCCGCGCCGTGGTAGAGGCTTGTGAACGAGTGCAACCGCAGACGGCGGGCGCGGAAGTCGAGATCGGTGGGCGGCGCGCTTCCCGTGGCTGCTCGCGCCGGGACGACCTCTCCCCCCGGCCCTTCGCGGTGCTCAGGGCCGTTCCCCCTCTCCGCCAGCGGAGAGGGGATGGTCGCTGGCACAGCCGGCGACCGGGGGTGAGGTTGTCCGGGCGTCACACCACGACCAGGAAATGCCCCTGTCTCACCGCCTGTCTCGGTCTCCCTTTCCCCAGGCCTCTCCCTCCGGGAGAGTCGCTCCCAGAGAGGGGGCGAGGAGTCAGGGAGGGCTGTGTCGAGGGCCTCGAAGAGGATCGTCGCCACCGGCCCCGGGGAGAACCGCGTCTCCCACCTGGGCACGTAGAGCTTGTGCGCGGCCCGCGTCATGGCGACGTAGAGGAGCCGTCGGTTCTCACTGGCCTCCTCCAGTTCCGCGGAGGCCCTATGCTCCGGGTTGCCCGTGAGGTCGTACACGCGTTGATCGCCGTCGTGGAACTTACACCAATCGTCGCCGCGGCTCTTGGTGAAGCCCCCGCCGACGAAGACGACCGCAAACTCGAGGCCCTTCGCCGCGTGCATGGTCATGATGCGGACCTTGGGAAGCTCGGTCTCGATGCGGAAGCGGTTCTCCTCGTCCGCTTGCGAGAGCCTCGCGCGCCGCTCGTCGAGGGCCTGAAGAATCCGCAGTAGGTCGAGCCCTTCGCGATAGGCGAGCTGCTCCAGCGTCTGCGTGATGTGCTTCCAGTTCGTGACACGCCGCTCGCCGTCCGGCTCCTCGATCTCCCGGAGGAGCAGGCCGGTATCCTCGAGGAGCGACTGGAACAGCCGGGCCCAGTCCCGCCTGTCGGCCCACTCCGCCCAGCGCCCGATCAGCGCGAGGATAGGGCTGTCATCGGGCAGCTCGTCGGCGGCACGTAGGTCTTCGACCGGCACGCCGAAGAACCGCGTCAGCAGCGCCTTGCGCAACGCGCCACGGTCGCCGGGCCACGCGAGCACTCGGAGCAGGTGGGCGAGGTGTGTCGCCTCCTCTGACTGCCAGAGCCCTTGGCGCTTGTACACCGAGTGGGGTATGCCTCGCTCGCCTAACACCGAGACATAGACATTGGCCTCGGGGAAAGTGCGCGTCAGCACGCAGATGTGCCCCGCCGCCAGTGGCACCTCTGCGCCGTCCTCGAACATGACCAGCGGCTGACCGCCGAGAAGCCGGCCGATCTCATCGGCCACGAACTCAGCGTACGCCGCCCTGGCCTCCCTTGCCTTGCCGATGCCCTCGAGGTCGAGGATCGTGAGCGCGGCCCGGCCGGTGTCGTCGCGAGCGACCTTGCAGCGGAGCTCGTTCTCGTCCGGCGTGCGCACTGTGGGATAGGCGATGCCCTCGTCGGCCGGGAACCACTCGCTGCCTTCGAAGAGCGTATTGAGCGCCTCCACCAGCTCGGGCCGCGAGCGCCGATTCACGGGCAGGGAGAGGCCTTCGGCGCCCGCGCTGTCGGTGAGATGCTTGCGCGCCGCGATGTACGCGTACACGTCGGCGCCTCGGAAGGCGTAGATGGCCTGCTTGGGGTCGCCGACGACGATGAGTCGGTTGTTGCTCCCTCGCCCCGCTTGCGGGGAGAGGGTGGGGGTGAGGGGATTCTCCGCAGGCGGGACGCCTGCGCCACAAGGCTCCGCTTCGACGAACACCCGGCTGAAGATGCGCCACTGGACGCTGTCGGTGTCTTGGAACTCGTCGACGATGGCGTAGCGATAGCGCTCCCTGAGCGCGCGCAGCAGGTAAGGGCGCGACGGGTCGGCGAGGGCCTCATCCACCCAGGTCAGCATGTCCTGGAAGCTGAGCAGTCCGTGCTCGCGCTTGTAGGCGTCCAGCTCGGACTTAAGGCGGGCGATGGTGTTCGAGGCGAGCTGCTGACGTAATGCCTGCGGGCAGGCGTCCCGCACGCGGTCTACAGCGCCGGCGATCGCGGGAAGCTCCGGGCAGCTCGATTCCCACCCCTTCTTGGCTGCCTCGATGAGCCACTGTCCGCCGTGCTTGGCTCGGCTGGCCTGCTCGCCAGGTTGGGGGGCTAACCCGAGCGCGGCCACAGCCACCGCGCCATCTGAGCCTCCTGCGGTGCAGATTCGCGTGAGCGCGGTCAGTGGGCTGATCAGGTCACGCTCGACGGCGGACTTGGCCTTCATCACGGTCCGGTACCGGTCGAGGAAACCGCGAAGGTCGGCGTCGAGTCCGGATCTCTGCATCAGGACGGCGACCGCCTCCCTCACGGCCGCCGCCAGTTCCGCGACTCCGGCCCCGCGGCCCGGCTCAGGCAGCAACCCGTCATCCGGCGGCTGGTAGCGGGCCGCGACATCGAGCACGCGACGCTCCCATGCACTCGCGCCGGTCGCGTCGGTATCCGGGTAACCGGCCAACTCCAGGGACGCAGGCAGGTCCTCACCCAATTCGCGCGGCCAAGCCGACCGCTGGATCTCGCGCAGCAGCCTCTCGCAAAGCGGTCCGTCGGCGCACGCCTCCAGCGCGAATGGCTGCCTGTTCTCGAACGCGTACTGCTGCAGGACACGCTGACAGAAGCCGTGGATCGTTGAGATCGCGGCCCCGTCGAAGCCGTCGAGCGCGGCCCTGAGCGCGGAGACGGTTGACGGGTCGGTCTCCGACGCGAGCGCCTTCTCGATCCGCAGCCTGATGCGCTCGCGCATCTCCCCGGCGGCCTTCTCGGTGAAGGTCACCACGAGAATGCGGTCGATGGGCGCGCGCAGCTCCGGAGGCGCGCAGAGGATGCGCACGACTAGCTGCTCGATCGTGTAGGTCTTGCCGGTGCCTGCGGATGCTTCGATGACTGCGTGCCGGCTAAGGTCGATGTCGGCGGCCGACAGGAGTTCCTTCATCGGACAGGCCTCCTGTACGCCGCCAGCGGCCCAAGACGAGCGCGCACCTTGCTCTGGGCATCGAGGGGAACGCGCTCCTCGAGGCCGGGGATGAGGGTTAGGAACTCCGGCCTGCGCCACTTCGGCCACAGCGCTTCCGCGTCGTCCAGGAGCGCGCCTATCAGTAGTGTGCGGTATTCCTGGGCGGACACGTCCGCCTGCCCGGCCAGGGAGAGCAGCTCAGCCTTGTTGCCCGCGATGACCTCGAACGGGAGCACGTCCGGCTCGCCGCCCAGTAGCAGCGCCGTCACGAGTCCACGCACGTACTCGCGCGCCGCGTCCGCGCCGATCGAGTCCCATGACCACGCGTGCAGCACGGGCGCCTTGCCGTCCGAGCCGAGCACATGACCCCTGAGCGAGGCCGATGAGCACTCGTCGCCGGAGGCCGCCGCCACGAGCCAGGCGAGGAACGGTTCGACGAGGTAGCGGTTGAGCCGGACTTCGTCGTCCTTGGCCTCCGGGCTCTCGATCTTCCCGGTCGTGATGACCAGTGTCTCGAGGCCCTGCTCGGTCCGCCACACAGGCCCGAGGCGGCCGTGGATCTCGACCCTTGTGGGCAGAGCGGAGTCTGCCGGCATGTCCAGTGCCAGCGCGGGCAGCCTCAGCACGTCTTCCCCTGGCGCGTCGACGTCCCCGATCGCGACGAGGTCGAGGAAGCGGTCGCTCGGCGGCTCGGCGAGCAGCTTGCGCAGAGACTCAGCCCCGGCCGACGCCATCTCCCACAGGCGGTCCTCGTCCGCGGCGGCGTAGGGCACGTCGGGTCCGAGGCTGCGTCGGCGGCGAGCGTCGTATGCGCCGCGCGTCCAGCCCTCCAGCTCCTCGTAGGCGCGGTCCCGACCCTTGCGCATCGCCGTTGTGACGAGGGTGGCCAGAGCGGCGCGGAACAGTGCACCGTCGTGCGGCCGACCGGTGAAGAAGGGCTCATCCTCGACAAGCTCCTCATCGGCCTCGTCGACCACGCCGCAGTGCCTCGCCAGCAGTGCTTCGATTGGGTTCGCGAGCATCCGCCGCAACTCGCGGACCGACACGCGCGCGAGTTCCGGGGGTTGTGTTGTGGGAACGCTGACGGCGAGCCAGGGCAGAGCCGGAGGTGGCTGAACGCTGGCTACCTCGGCCGGCTCGACAAGCGCTCGGTTCTGCGGGTCACGCAGGCACAGCAGTCGGTCCATCTCGGAGTAGTTCACGAGCAGGTCCTGGCCGGGAGGCGCGTCCGGGTCGTACAGGTACCGCGGGTCGCTGCCGTGGAGCGGCACCTTCACCTCGCGCAGGCCGCCTTCGACGACCGCCTCCTCGGCGCGGCCGCGGAGCTGCACCACGACTGAGCTGGGGTAGAGCTCCTCGTCCTTCTGGAGGTCGCGCGCCACGAAGCTCAGGTAGAGCTTGCGCCGTGCCGAGACCAGCGTCTCGAGCATCAGCAGCCGGTTCGCGTCGGGCCTATCCACCTCGCCGAGGCGCGGGTGGCCGGCGCGGATGTCGAGGGCTGTCCGGGTCGTTCGTCCGGGGAAGACCTGCTCGCCAAGGCCGAGGACGTAGATGACATTGAACGGGATCGGCCTCATCGGCTGGAACTCGGACACGGTGACTCCGCCGACGAGGAAGCTGCTGATGCTGAACGGCACCCCCTCGAGGGCGGCCCCGACGGCCTCCCGGACGAGCGTGAGCCCGACCGGCACGTCGGCTCCGGCAGCGTGTCGCAGCATCCCCGCGAGACCGTGCATTCCGCTCAGACCATCCCGCACTGCCGAGGCCACGGCCTCCTCTCTTGGGTGGTCGTTCGGCACGGCAAGGAGTGTGTCCAGGAGTCGCTGGACCGGCTCGACCCATTCGCCGGCCGGGCGCCGCGCCGGCCGCCGGAGGTCGCCGATGCTCGCGAGGAGCAGCTCCACCGTCTCGGAGAACGCGGAGACGCCGTCGCGATCGCAGGAGGCCGGATCGGCGTGCGGGATGACGCCCTGGTAGCCGTCGAAGGGACCCGCATCCGCTGTCCCGGGTGCGTCGAGGACCGTGCCGAGTCGCAAGCGCCGCAGCCCCTGCCGCCACGTGTGCAGCTCACTGTCACCGTAGCCGCGCGCCTGTTTGTCGGCCCGGTCCGCGCTGTGAAAGATGCCCAGGGATTCGATCCACTCGCGCCACTGCAGCACCTCGTCTCGCGTCACGCCCGTCCCGGCTAGGAAGCAGGGGTTCACGAACAGCTCCAGGGCCTCCGCGCGCGCGATGCGTCCCGTGGCGAGGTCGAGCAATCCGAGTACCGCGTCGCCGTACAGGCTACCCTGGGCCGCGGTGAAGTCCGTCAGGTTGTACGGCAGGCAGCGTGGCTCGCGCCCGAAGACGGCCTGGACGACCGGGCGGTAGGCGGCCATGTCAGTGACAAGCACGGCGATGTCCGTGAGCTGCAGCTCCGGGTCGGCGAGCATGTTCGAGATGACGCTGTTCCGAACGGTCTCGACCTCGCGGCAAAGCTCGGGGCAGGCCGCGATCTGGAGCGACGAGTCCTGTGGCAGGCGGCCCTCAGGGGCCGCGCCGGCGAGGACAGAATCCTGGAGCGTTCTGAGCACCGTGGGCTCGGCGGGACGCCCGACGTGGCGGCCCGCAAGCAGACGCGCCCTGAAGGGCGACGGCGCCCCGCGATCGGGGGCGAGCAGGTCGGCGATGAGATAGAGGCTCTCCCTGCCGGCGGCGCCCCAGCGGCGGTGGAGGTCCCCCGGATCGCCATCTTCGCCGGCGGCCATCGTACGTAGCGCGGTGGGCAGATCGGTCTCCCCTGTCGACAGCCGGCCCACGAGCGGACTCGGCACGTAGAGCCTGACATCGGCGCACCACGCGATACGGCGCAGCGCCCTGCAGTGGAACGACGACATCGACGCCAGGCCGAAGACATGGAGGCGCTCGTCGCCAGATGAAGGCGCCCCTCCGGCCTCGAGCCGGGCCATCACATCGGCCCCGTAGTGCTCCAAGGTCTGCAAGCGTTCGCCGTCTTCACCGGCAAGCCGGTCCCTCAGCCCGTCCGGAAGGAAGATGCGCCTGAACAGCTCCCGCTCGGCTCGATGGATCTCATCGGCGACGACGGGCGGCTCCGGCGCGAGCCACTCTTCGATCATGTCGTACCGGTGGTACTCGTACTCGCGAAACAGCGACGCGAGCCGAGTCGCGAGCTGCCAGACCTTGCGGTGGAAGTCGCGGGCGGCGGCATTCGGATCGGGGAGGTACGCGATCAGCGGGGCCAGTTCCCCAACAGACTCAGGCTTGCCCGCGGCGGACAGGAGTGTCGCCAGGATCATGTCGCGCATCTCCGCGGGCCCGAGGTGCGCCGGCTCACCACCCGCCGGGTCGAGCCTCGCGAGCACCGCCCACAGGCCGCGCTCGAAGAACTCGAAGCGCAGGTTGGCCGCGACTCCCAGAGTGCGCGCGAGCCGGATCTGGAGCCACTTCCGTAGGTTGCTGTTCGGAACGATGATCTCTGTCGGACGGAAGTGGTCGACGGTCTCGTCGGCGATGGACCGCGCGAGCTCGGCGGCCAGAACGTCCACATCGATGCTGAGGAAAACGGTGCTCATCCGCCGACCGGCCTCCGTCCCACCGACCGGACGGTATTCGCCGGCGGTCACTCGTCACCTCGGCATGCCTGGCGCGTCGGGATGCGCGGTTGCGAAGTGGATGTAAACGTGCACGTTGCAGCACTCGTAACCCTCTCGGCTGCTGGGAAACGGAGGCCGGTCAGATGTCCTGGACCGTGCACGGCAAGGTAGGTAGTGGTGGGCCGTCCGCAGGAGTGGTTCTGGCAGTGGGTCTTGCTATTCTGCTGGTGGCGGGTCTCGTATGGGTGTGGGCGCCAGGCGAGCCGTTCGCGCGGCACTATCCGCCGCCGGGTGCCGTGGCAGGCGGCAAGCAGCTTCCGCGTCCTATCCCCGTCCCCGCCGACGCGCCCCAGGGGAACGTCGCGGCAACTGTGAGTGAGCCGCAGGTGGTGGCGACGCTCGTGGCGCACGATAGCGCGGATCGCGGCAAGGGACTCGCGAACGATGACCGGGCTGAGGAGGGCATCAGCGGACGCGAGCCCGTGGTCGCGGAGGCGCCCGCCATCGAGCGCTGGGCCATCGTCCCCGGGTGCCGTCCCGACGGCACGCGTCAGACGCGGTTCTACTTCGATGTGGACGACCGCCTCACGGCGAGGGCCGACACCGCGCCCGCTGCCGTGACTGTCGAGTACCTCGACAAGGGCAGCGGCTCCCTCGCCCTCGAGTACGAGGCCGCGCCGAGGACGCAAGGCTCGGCGGAGGAGGTCGCGGCGCACATCCAGGAGGCGCCCGAGCCGGTCCGATTGTCGGGTTCCGGCGAATGGCGCACCCACCGCTTCGAGCTCGCGGACGCAAGGTTCCGCAACGGTTGTGAGGGAAGAGACCTTCGCATCCGGAGCGAGGAGGGCGCGGAGGTCGCGATAGCGAGCATCGCCGTGGAGATCGGCGACAGCCGCGCGAGCCAAGGGCTGCCCGCGGAGGTCGGACCCGTTCCGGCCGTGGCGGCAGACGGTGGTCTCTGGCCCGGCGATATAGGTTGAGGCGCACTGAGCCGCTCGGTCCCTGGCCTCGAGCGGCTCGGCCGGCGAAGCCGCCCCCGCGCAACCGGTCCCGGGGGTGGCGGCATGAGCGAGGCGGGCAAGCGCAAGCGCCGGTCGTGCGGACGGCTGATCATGTGGCTCGTCGGTGTGTTCCTGGTCTGTGTAGTTGTGCCGTGCGCCATCGGATGGGCGGTCCTGCAAGCGAAGTACGGCATTCACACGCGTAAGGGCTGGATCGACTCCGAGCGCAAGAAGCTGCCCGCCGAGGTCGTCCTGACGCCACAGGAGGTCAACGCGTACGATACGTACCCGCAGGCGGCGCAGCTCATGTCGGGGCCCGCTGACCCGTATGTCACCGAGGGGAGCTGGCTGCAGGCCGCGCCCAAACGGCGCGGGGAGCTGGGCTACCTGCCACCGACCAGCCTGGTCGAGATAACGGCGAGCAATGCGCCAGCTCTCGCCAAGCTCCATGAGGCCACGGATCAGGAGTACGTGCCCCCGCCGCGCTCCGAGATACCGGACATGCGTATGATGGGTGGGCACCGCTGGCTGGCGAGACTAGCAGACTGTGCCGCACGGGTGGCGCACGCACAGGGGGAGGACGCGAAGGCTCTGGAACTGCTCGAGGATGCTTACGCGCTCGGTGTCGCTGTTCCGCGGGGTGGCGAGGCGATGGACACGCTGGTAGGCATAGCGATCGTCGCGATAGCCGCCCAAGCGTCCCACGGCATCATGTTGACGGCCGACGCGCCTCCGGATGTCTTGCGGGCCCACGCGGCGCGAATGCGGGAGCTGCGGGATCGCATCTCGCCCCTCTCTCGGTCGCTGGTTGCCGACGCGCGCCGTGACGTAGAGTCTTGGGGCCGGTTTCCGCCGGCCGGCACCCTGTTCATGTCCCAGCAGATGCCCGGGGGCACACAGGAGCCGGAGGCTGTGGTCAAGCTCCGCGGCCTCGCCATGCGCCCGACATGGAAAGCTGACATGGTTTGGCTCGAGGACCGAATGGCGAGGCTGGCAGAGGCAGCCGACAAGCCATTCGGCGACACCTCGTTCCCGGACCTAGTGGAGCGCACTTGGCACGACCTCGATGCCCGGAACGACAAGGCCCTGGGGTGGATGCTGTCGTTGCACACCCTTCCGCGCGACCACTGGCTCCAAGGCCAGGGCCTGATGATCGCTGATGAGGCGATCGCTTGCCTCTGCGCCTACCGGATGGAGCACGGGGCCTACCCCGAGTCGCTCGCGGAGCTGGTGCCGGACTACATGCCCGAGCAGCCGCTTGACCCGTGGACGGGTGACCCGATGATCTACCGACGCCAGCCGGATGGGTCGTTCGTGGTCTACGCCACCGGCCCGAACAGAGGCGACGACGGAGGGCGACGGCGCACCGGGTTGGACGATGAGGCATTCGACGAGGTCTACGTGCCTCTTCGACCGGTAACGTCCGCCATCTCCCGCCCCACCGGAACGCCGTGACCGGGGCGCCGGTCGGTCGTCAGGATGAGCGGACCTGTGGCCGCGACCCGCGAAGCGGCGCCATTGCCATAGCCTGGGGCGCAAGCCCCAGGATTCGGGCGACACGTACCCGAGTCGCGAAGCGACGGCGTTGATGTCGGCCGGGGGACAATGCCGCCCTTTCAGGGCTCCGTGTTGTTGACCCGACCCGACCCAGGGCTGCGGCCGCTGTGCGGCCTTGCCCTGGGATATGCAATGCCGCCGCTTCGCGGCTCACGAGCATGGTCCGGTAACGTCCGCCGGTTGGCGCCCACCGGAAAGCCGTGACCGGCGGCGCGGGTAGGTCGCCAGGACGAATGACCCTGTGCCCCGGAGGGTCGTCGGAGGAGGCAGCAATGACACACCCGCTTGAGCGGCCGAGAAGCAACGTTGGGCGGTGCCTCGTCTGGGCGGTGATCTGCGCCCTGGGCGCCATACTCATAGTGTGCGGCGGCGGATGGGCCGTCCTCCGCGCGAGGGTGGGCGTCCGCCCCAACGCGGGGTGGATCGACGCGGAGCGGAAGCGGGTCGTGCCGCCGGAGCTGTCCATCCCGGCCGACAACGGCTTCGACACGTACGAGCGCGCCCTCGCCGCGCGATCCGAGCCCGACGACCCGGAGGAGGTGTGCGAGGGCTGGCTGAAGGCCGCCGCGGAACACGATAAGGCCACCGTGGCCTCCAGGGAGTCGGCGGTTCGAGACGTAGTGCGGCGGAACGAGCCGGCGCTGCGTCTCCTCCACGAGGCCGCCGACAAGGAGTACCTGAACCCCTCCCGGCCCAGCCCGACCGTACTGTATCCGTCCCTCGCAAAGAGCCGCAGCCTGGTGCGCCTAGCCACGGGCGCCGCTGTGCTGGCCCACCAAGACGGTGACGACAAGCGCGCGCTGGGGCTCATTGAGGACAGCTACGCGCTTGGCGTCAACGTCCCGCACGGTGGATGCCTCATCGAGTCGCTCGTGGGCATAGCGGGCATCGCCATCGCGGCTAGGACGTCGACGGACATCATGCTCGATAGAACCGCCCCGCCGGGCCTGCTCAAGCAGCACGCCGCTCGCGTGCGGGAGCTGCGCGGCCGCGTGTACCCCTTCTCGGGGACCCTGGCTGTCGAGTGGACGGGCGCGAAAGGCGGCCTTGATCTGGTCCGCCGTGAGGGGCCCACAGCGCTCACCACGATGGCCAGCATGGAAGCGGACGAGCCGCCGGACGGTGACGAAACTGCCCGGACGATCGCGTGGTCCATGGCCGGCGTGTCGATCGACGCCACTGAGGAGTGGATGGAGGACCGGTACGCGCGTATGATCGAGGCCGCGCAGAAGCCGTTCGGCGACACGTCACTCGACGACCTCAACGCCCGGACCACGCATGACATCGCTGCCCGGCGGGACGTGCTCGCGGGGATCGTGATGCCGGTCTCGGCCAGGGCTCACGGCAAATACCTCCAGTCGTGGGGCGTGCTCATGGCCGATGAGACTATCGCCTGCCTGCAGGCCTACCGGAAGGAGAAGGGCGCCTACCCCGACAGCCTCGACGCCCTGGTGCCCGGGTACATGCCCGACCTTCCCATCGACCCGTGGACGGGAAAGCCGATGCTCTACAAGGTCACTGATGACGGCTACCTGCTCTACGCGTGCGGCCCGGACCGTGACGACGACGGAGGCGTGTGCACGGAGACCGACCGCATGACGCCTGACCAGGTCTTCGTGCCGGTGCCGCAGCCCGTGGCCAAAGCGGAGGCGCCGCCAGGTGCCAGGTAGACAGTCGGCCAACGACAGACAGCGGGCTTCAGCCCGGTCATGACAGGCAATGGGCTTCAGCCCATTGAGCTTTGGTCCTGAGCTTGGGTCCAATGGGCTGAAGCCCATTGCCTCACGAGAATCCGAAGCCCATAGCCTCACGAAGGGCTGAAGCCCACTGTTTCACCAAGGTGCGCACGTCCTCGCAGGTGTTCCCGCAGGGCAGTCGAACAGTCGGGCCGGTACGTGGCGACGCGCTTTGCCGGGCGCCGCCGATCTCACACCTGCGCAACGGGAGGCTCTGATGGGCGGCAGCACTGATAGGCTTCGGGTGGGCATCGTCGGCACGGGCGGGATAGCGGGCGCGCATCTCAGCGGGTACCGCGCGCTGCTCGATGCCGGGTACGACAAGTTCGTCATCACGGCTCTCTGCGACAACTCGGCGGAGCGCCTGGCGGCCTTCGCGGCGAAGGTCAAGGAGCTGTTCGGCTGGGAGCCGCCGCACTTCGCCAGCGTGGAGGAGATGGCCGCCGCCGGGGCGTGCGACGGGGCCGACATCTGCACCCCCCACGCGTTCCATCACACCACGGCGATCCCGTGCCTGGAGGCCGGGATGGACGTCATGGTCGAGAAGCCGTGCGGCATCACGATCAAGGCCTCCGATCTCATCATGGATGCCGCGAAGAAGTCGGGCAAGCTGGTCGCCGTGGCCGAACAGGTGCGCAGGGGCATCAAGGCCCGCACGATGAAGTGGGCGCTAACCGAGGCGAAGATGATCGGCGACATCAGGTGGTTCACGGTCGAGGGGTACTCCCACAACGACTACAGCTCCACCAACTTCCGGGGCGCCTACGCGTGGCAGTGGCGCCTCCTGAAGCTGCTCACCGGTGGCGGCATGATCTTCGACGCCGGCGCGCACTTCTGCGACATGGTGCTCCACCTCTTCGGCGAGGTCGACGAGGTATACGCACACCTGGCCACGTTCCAGACCCCCATGATCGACTCGCCGGAGCTGGGGCCGTGCCCGATGGATGTCGAGGACACGTGGACCTCCACGCTCAAGTTCAAGAGCGGTCTCGTCGGCAACTGGAACTGGTCGTTCAGCGCGCCGGGCGAGCACATCGCCGCGCAGGTCTTCTACGGCGACAAGGGCAGCGCGCGCGACTGCGGCGGGTGGATGCACCCGTTCCAGAGCGGTGGCGACATCACGTTCGCCGACGGCTCCACGAAGCCGTACGCCGACACAGAGAAGGAGTTTCGCGCCCAGCTCTCGGCGGCGGACGCCGCGCGCTACTTCCCGCACGGAGTGGAGTTCGACATGGCGCTTGAGTGCTGGGACTTCGTAGACTCATGCCTCAATCGGCGCAAGCCCGAGATCGATGCCGAGGACACCAAGCGGGCGAAGTCGGTCTGCATGGCGCTGTATGAGTCGTCCACCGCCGGCGTGCCGGTGAAGGTCGCCGACGTCTACAGCGGCAAGATCAGCGCCTACCAAGACCCGATCAACGAGTACTGGGGCATCTAGGCGGTCGCCCTCACCCCCTGTGCGCCGGTGTAGGGGCGGCCCAATGTGGCCGCCCGCTGGAACAGGTACTGCGGAAGGAAGTGCTTGTGAGCAATGGCTAAGGCGAAGAGCAAAGTGCGGTGCGCGGCTATCGGGTACGGCGGCGCCTTCAACATGGGCAGGGCGCACGCGAACTGGATCAATGCGACTCCGGGAATGGAGTTCGTCGCCGCCTGCGACGTCGACCCCGCGAGGGCGAAGGCCGCCGCGGCGGATTTTCCGAACGCGGCCACCTTCACGAGCGTGGAGGGTCTGCTCTCCGATGGGGAGTTCGACCTCGCTGTCATCATCACCCCGCACAACATCCACGCCGAGCAGGCCATTCTGTGCCTCAACGCGGGGAAGCACGTCGTCCTCGAGAAGCCAATGTGCATCACGGTCGAGCAGGCCGACGCGATGATCGCTGCCGCCAAGAAGGCGAAGAAGGCGCTGACCGTCTTCCACAACCGCCGGCACGACGGCGATTACCTGGCGTTGAAGGAGATCGTCGAGAAAGGCCTCATCGGCGATGTGTTCAAGGTCGAGATGTGCATGGGCGGCTTCCACAAGCCGGGCACCTGGTGGCGGTCGTTCAAGGAGATCTCGGGCGGCGCGTTCTACGACTGGGGCGCGCACATGCTCGACTGGATGCTGCACATCGTCCCCGAGCGCATCGAGAGCGTCATGGGCTACTTCCACAAGCTCGTCTGGCACCACGTGACCAACGAGGACCACGTCCACGCGGTCGTCAAGTTCGTGAACGGCGCGACGGCGGACGTGCAGCTCTCGAGCATCCAGGCGATCGGCAAACCGCGGTGGCTGGTGCTCGGCACCAAGGGTGCCGTCGTGGACACCGGCGAGGGCAAGTTCCGCGTGGTGACCGAGGTGAAGGGCTACCGCGCGGAGATCATGGTGCCGTACAAGCAGAGCGACTGGCAGGCGTACTACGACAACCTGTCGGCTCATCTCACCCAGGGCAAGCCCCTCGAAGTCACGCCCGAGTCGTCGCGCCGCACCATCGGCATCGTCCGCGCCGCGGAGAAGTCGTCCGAGACCGGCAAGCCCGAGATCGTCGCGCACGAGGACAAGCTGTGGTTGTAAGGGCGGCCGGCGCTACAGCCGGATCGCCTTCATCCTCTCGATGTAGTACGTGTAGTCGGCGAGGGAGGTCTCGGGCACGATCAGGTGGTCCGGGAGGGGAAGGAAGCCGCCGGCGCGCATCAGCGGAAGCCGACGCTCGATCTCGGCGTCGATCGCGGCCCTGCCCTTGGCAATGGCGAGCTTGTCGATCCCGCCGATGATACGCAGCTCGCGGCCGAAGCGGCTGCGCATCGCCATCGGGTCGGCCTTCCAGACGCCGATCTCCACAGGGAACATCACGTTCACGCCGCCCTCGAGCCAGCCGGGGATGAGGGCGTCGATGAACCCGTCGCAGTCGACAACATAGAGGTCGCAGCCGTGCTCGCGCAGCTTGGCCGAGATCTTCTTGTAGGCCGGGACGACGCACTCGGACCACTTGGTGGGGCTGATCAGCGGGCCACTGCGTCCGCAGATGTCCTCCCAGCCCCAGCCGGCGTCGGCCTTGACCTTCGGCAGCACCTGATCGAAGCCCCAACACACCAGGTCGGCGATCGTGTCGCACATCTCGAATAGAAGCTCGGGGTCGTCGTGCTGGATGTAAGCGAAGTGCTCCGCGCCCATCCAGTTGCGGATCCAGCCGCCCAACGCCGCGCAAGTGATGGTGACGATGCTATCGCCCTCGTTGAGAGCCTTCGCGTGGGCGTCGAAGTCGGTGGGAATGCGGTCGGGGTCGGGTTGCAGGCGCTTCTTGTATTCCGGCCACGAGGCCCGATCGACCAGGATGTGCTCGATGTAGTGCGGGATGCTGCTCTTGTGCTTCCAGTCCTTACACACGACGCCGTCGCTCTGGCGGAAGATGCGGTACTCCTCCGTCTCCTCGATGATGTCCTCGGGGAAGCCGGGGTGGAGACCAAGGTGGACCGGGACGCCGGCGGGCCAGGGATCGACGCCCCAGAGGGCGACCCGGTCGGTATCGAGCGGGAGCCCCTCCTTCTCCCAGCGCAGCTCCGTCTCGTCCCAGCCCCGCCAGTGCCAGACGGGTACACGGTCAAACTCCTCGTAGTGCATGATCGCCTGGAAGCGCTCGCGATGGGTCATGTAACGTGTCCTCCGATGCGGCTCGGCCCGGGAGCGCCGGCGTCCTCGCCGGCTTCTCTCGACTCGGTGCGGCCTAGACGGCTGCGCTCCCGGACGGGCTATCTTGCGCACTGGTTCGGTGCTAACATACAAAGCCCTTGCGCCGGCCGCAGGCGCAGAAGCAACTCAGGGGAGTGAGCGATGGCCTACGAGTTCCGCCCCGCGCGGTACGATGAGCTCGATGAGCTGGTGGAGCTGCTCGGCCTGGTGTTCAACTGCAGCCAGGAGTGGTTCCGCAGCATCATCACGAACGATCCGTGGCGCAGCCCCGACAACACGCGCATCGCCCTGTGCGGCGATCGGATCGTAGCGAACGTGCAGGTCCACCGACGTCCGATCCACTACGGCCGGGCGAGGCTGGTCATGGGGGGCATCGGTCACGTCGCCACCCACCCGGACCACCGGAAGCAGGGGCTGTCGACGAGGCTGCTCCGGGACGCCATCGGCGTGATGGAGCGTGGCGGCTACCACTTGTCGCTGCTGTACACAGGCATCAACGCCTTCTACGCGAAGCTCGGCTGGCGCGATTTCCCGGTGACGTACTACTCGATCCGCCTACCTCTGGGGCGCAAGCTCGGGCCGGGCACTTACGAGATACGTCATGCGGCAATCCCGGAAGGCTTGCACGCGGCGATGCCCATCTACCACCGGTGCGCCGACTACTGGGTGGGTATGCTCGACCGCACCTTTGAGTACTGGCGCGCGAACCCCTCGTGGACGCGGGACGAGTTCATCACGGAGGACCCGGGAGCGTCCGCGTATGCCATCTGCGACGGCCGCCCGGTGGCCTACCTCCGCGGGCGAATTGCGAACACCCCGCCCTCGCGTTGCGGTGTCGACGAGCTGTGCTGGCTCCCCGGGCACGAGGATGCGACGCTCGACCTCCTCGACAGCTTCATCGCCGCAGCCCAGGCCTCGCCCAAAGAGTCGGTCGAGCTGCCCATCGGGGAGGCGCACCCAGCGCTGGCGGCGTTGGGCCGGGTCGCTGAGCTTCAGGAGCACGTCAGCACAAGCGCCCAGTTCCGCGTGATCGATCCGGTCGGGCTGCTCGCGGCCGCGGCGCCGGAGCTTGAGAAGCGTCTCCTTCGGGCAGGCCGCGGGCGCCTCGCGCCGCTCACGGTAGACTGTGAGATCGGTGCGGCCGAGGTCGCGGCCGACGGCGGGGTCACTGCCGGGCCGGCGTCCGGCGAGGCGGACGTGTCACTGCCGGAGGAGGACTTCATCCTCCTCGTGCTGGGCCAGGCGACCGCCGAGGAGCTGTCCGCACGTGGGGCACTGGCTTGGCGCGGCACCGACAGGACGGAGGACCTGGCGGCCCTGTTCCCAAAGCGCCCGTACCACTATGTGAGGTACGACAAGTTCTGAGGCCGGATCGCGGACATCACATCACGAGGCCGACCGACCTAGAACGTGAACTTCAGCTCCACGCTCGCGCGAACGTCGCCGGTGTCATCGGTCTCGAGCGCGAGGTGAGCCTGCGCGGGGAGATCGTACTTCAGGCCCAGGCGGAGCTCCGGGCGGCCGTAATAGCGCTGGTTCGCGCTCTCGCGGAACCGCAGGAACAGGTTCTTCGCGATCTCGCCCTCGACGTCGAAGCCGGTGATCTTTGCGCCCTCGGTGGTCTCCAGCTTGAAGCGCTGCAGGCCAAGCGCCTGCTGGATGCGCCCCAGCAGTGTCGACACCGCTTGCTCGCCGGCCAGCCCGCTCAGCGCCTGCGTCAGGTCGGTCGACAGCGCCTGGCTTAGTGAGGTCAGGCCGCCGGTTCCTCCTGCTCCGCCCTCGGTTCCGGCCGATGTCAGCAGGCCCATGAGCTCCTGCTCGGGCAGCGGCGGCTCGGAGGTGAGGTGGATGCTCGTCTCGCCCAGCGGACCCTCGATCGACAGGATGACGCGTATGTCGCGGCCGTGCTGCATGGCCCAGGCCGCCGCACGCACGTCCAGACGCGCCTGGAGCTCTAGTGTGCGGGTGACCGGGCGCACCTGATAGCTGAAGTCGAGCCCGAGTTGCTCCAGGTCCCACTTCCGGCCGAGGACCGAGATCGACCCGGCGGCGCTGGCGAACCTACCGGCCAGCGCGGGCTGCCGCAGCGTGCCTGTCAGTGTGGCGCCGCCCTGGAGCATGCAGCCGAGCATCGGGATCGCCGCGTTGTCGCCTACGCGCAGCCCCAGGTCGAACTCGAAGTCATCCCGAGCGAGCTCCCATGCCGCCGCGGCGCCGCCGGACGGGAGGGCGGTGGGAATCGTCAGCTCGGCATCGCGCAGCACGATCTCGCCCGAGACCCTGGCCGGGCGCGGCCCCCTGCGTGGGCCGGGCCCAGCGGGGCTTGTCACGTTGACGGTCCCGTCGAGGTAGCCCTTGCCGACGTTGAGATAGCTCAGGTTCTCGTCCCTGGCAGCCACGGTGTTGACGGCGAACTCCAGGAGATCGCGCGCGTTGACCGGCACTGAGTCGAGACGCGCCGCCAGGTCCCACTTGTTGTACCCTAGCTCCGACGCCGGCAATGCCGGGTCGATCGCCAGCGTTCCCGTCCCGGTGATCGTGCCGGTGCCAAGGGCGAGGTTCAGATCCTCCACGCCGAGCGTATTGAGGCCGGTGACCGGATCGTGCGTAATGGTGAGAGCCGCGTTGTTGAGCTTGGCGACACCGTACGGCCCTGGTAGAACACGGTGCGTCAGACCGCTGGCCTCGGCACGCAGGTCGAGCCTGTTTCGCTTGCTGAGAAGGGAGGCGTCGGCGAAGCTCGCACTGCCCGACACGGCGAAGGCCCCGCCCAGAACCGCGCCGCCCAGCTTCTCGACGGACACTCTGGCAAGCTCGTTGTCCTGGCCCGGCGACACGGCGAGGGCTGCGTCCACTCCGCTCAACTGAACCGGCTGTGCCCCCAGTACGCGCTTCGCTAGATCGTCGGTCGGAGTCCAGCTCGCACGACCATCGTGCACGGCCAGCATCCCCCTGACCTCCGGCCGGTCCAACGTGCCCGTGATCTGCAGGTCCGACTCCACCAGGCCCGCGATGCCCCACTTGCGTGTGAGCTCAGGCAGGAGCGAGATGTCCGCGATCTGTTGCCTCGGCAGGTCGATGGTCGCGTGCATCGGCGCGTCGCGCACCAGGCCCCTCTCCTGCCATGAGAAGGGCACGAGCACGTCGGTCACGGACAGGCCGGTATCGGGATCGCCGAGGGCGACGCGATCGGCTTCGACCGCGCCCTCCCTCACACGCACGCCCTCCGCGGTCACGCGCTCGAGCCGAAGTACCTGCGGCGGACGGCCTTCCTCGGACTTGCCAAGCGGCAACTGCAGCTCCGACGCGACCATGTTGCCCTCGATCGCCGGAGCGTGCGTCTTCCCATGCGCCACCACGTGGAAGGCAAGGGTGCCCTCGTCGACTCGTTGCTGCAGGTTGAACAGCCGCGCGAGCCTGGCGACCGAGACGCCGTCGCCGTCGACGTTCGCTGTGAGACGCCCCTCCCCCCCCAACTCCGCCTCCAAGCTGCCGGTGATCGAGCCTTCAGGTTCGATGGCGGCGAACTCGGGCACCTCGATAGTCTCGTCGCCCTGATCCCAGGTCACCGTGCCGGTGAGGGAAGGGAGCGGCTCGCCACGGTAGGCGGCGTTCTCGAGCCGGCCACCGGTGACTGTCACAGTCAGGTCCCCGGGCCGGCCATCGAGTTCTATGTGCCCGTACACGTCTCCGCCGACCGTCGCCGCGGCCTCGGTGACCGGAGCTACCGCGGCGGGGTCCTCCGACCAGGTCGCCAGCAGGGCCGCGAGTGAGGTGAAACGGAGACCGGCCGCGTCGAAGGACACGTTCGCCGCGCCCGACCCAGAGTCCCAGAACCCCGCGGAGGTCAGCATCCCGCCGGCGCCTTCGAGTCGCGCCGGGCCGAAGTCGACGAGCACGACGCCCGTGTCGGGGAACCGGCGCGCACGCGCCTCGATCCGGGCCGATGTGAAGCGCTCGCCACCGGCCGACATGTCGGACGCTCGGATGGTCAGTGAGGCGTCGAAGCTGTCGAAGGGGCCCAGGATCGTGCCCGACGTCCCCACTGTGCCGGCCAGTCGGTAGCGCCTGGCCCAGCTCTGGGCCTCCGGGTCTACCTTCAGATCGTCGGCCGCCCATGACAGGTCAAGGTAGCGGGTGCTCAGGACGTCGTGCACCACGCCCCGCGCGGTGACCGCCCCGGGGTCGATCGCAACGCGCGCCTCTTTGACGTTCAGGTCCGTCCCCTCGAGCGAGAAGTCGGCCCGCGCCTCGCGGATCGGCCAGTCGCCCACCGAGCCGTCGCGGACCTTCAAGGATCCCCCGCCGTGCAGGGAGTCGGGTGTGCCGTGCACGGACAACTCCCCATAGGCGAGCCCGGACGCCTCATAGGTGTTCGGCTGTTCGAGCATCTCGTACGCGTCGGCTACGCTCACGCGGTCGGCTCTGACAAGCAGATCCAGCCGCGGCTGCGCGGGTGACCCGTCTTCGTGAGCGAGGAAATCGGCCACCGTGCCGTTCACGGTCACCGTGGCGTACTTGCGCCTCGCCTGCAGGTCGCCGATGACGATCTCATCGCGGTCGACGCTCACCTCAGCGACGGCCGAGTCACACGACCACTTGTCGTACTTGGGCGCACTGACGAACACCTTCCCTTGCGCCCACGGAGACGCCGGGGTGCCGCCGAAGGTGCCGACGAAGTCCCCCGTCCCGCCGATCTCCGGCCACTTCGCGTCTGCCGGCTGCAGCACTCGCTCGACCGCACTCAGGTCGACCCCACGGGCGGCAACTCGCCCGTCGACGATCCGGAGCGGGTCGCCCTCCTTCTTGCCGGGCACCAGCCGCGCCGCGCCGGTGGCAGCGCCGATGTCATCGGTGATCTCGACCCACGGGAGGCTCACCTCGCGACCGTCGGTCCTTGCGGCTACGACAACGCGCTCAAGCCCCAGGTTCCCGCGCACAAGGTCATCGATGCGGCCCTTGAAGGTCCCCGAAACGGCGTCGTCGCCGGGGCCGGATGCGACGTGGTACTTGCCTGCGATACGTCCGGACACGGGCTCCTTGCCAAGGTCGACGATCCGCGTCACCTGCGCCAGGTCGAACGAACCGACCGACCCGCTGAAGTCGTAAGATGGTCGGCCGTCGGCGAACCGCACAATGCCCTTCCCGTCAAACCGTGCGCCATCCGCGGACCCCGAGAAGGCGGGCACGTGGACCTCTTCTCGACTTAGCTCGATGTCGGCCGTGAGCCCGGTGAGATCAGTGTCGAGGAAACGCCCCGTCCCCTCACGGAGCGTGAGGCGGGCCGTGGGCTCCTTGCCTGCGAGCGCGACCGAGGCCTGGACCTTGCCCGAGACGACGAGCGCCGTGTTCGCGACCTTCAGCCAGTCTGGCGCGTCGAACAGGGGCCCCGTCGCCACCTGCACCGGAGTCTCCGCGACCGAGCCCTGAGTGGACACGATGCCGGAGTCCGACAGATCGCCGACCAGGGTCAACCCCTCGACGGTCGCCTGGGCGCCACCCGGCAGTTGAGCGTCCACTTGCCCCGCTACGAGGTCGGCGGTCACGTACGCCTCGCGCGCGGAGCCCGAGACATGCGCGGTGCCCTTCACGGGCCCGCTCAGACTCAGCGTGTACCCCTCGGGCAGGAGGGGCCACTCGGAGAGCAGCTCCGCCGTGTCGAGCGAGGCCTCGGTCAAGTCGGCGTCATACGCCGGGGTGCCGCCCTCCAGCCCGAGGAGACTGCCCCGCACGACCGCGGTGGAGTTCCCGTATCGTACGCGCGCGCCTTCGGTGAAGAGGTTCGCCCCTGCCGCTGTCAGGTCCCCGTCGTAGTCGACCGTGCCCCTGACGGACGATGGGAAGCGGAACCGCCCGCCCGAGATCTCGGCCTTGACGGCATAGGCCGGCGGCGCCTTCGGCGCGATCGCGACGGTCGCGACCGCGTGCACCGTGCCCGCCTCGGCTTGGAGGTCGTTGGGGGAGACGAAGAGGTGCGACACAACGTATGGCAGGTCGATAGCCGCACCCTCGATCGTGAAACGCTGGTGGTCGATTGCGTCTTGGCCGATCTCGCCGCTGAAGGTGAGCCTCCCGACAGGCTCCGTCCCGCCGGACAGCGAGCCGCTCACGGTCACCCACGACTTCCGCGAGAAGTCCGCCTCCAGGTCGATGTCGTCTGGCGTCACGTCGACGGTCCCGCGCCCGGTCCTGATGACAGCGTCTCTGTAGTGCGCTCGCCCGTTGCGGATCACCACGCGCCCGGCGAAGCGATCCGCCTGCGGCGGGCCGGGCTTCGGCAACAGGTCCTGGAAGTTCCAGGTGTCATCCGCGTGGCGGTCGAGGTTCGCGTAAAGCCCTTCCACCTCGATGAGCGAGATGCCGCGCTGCGGGGTGATCGCGCCGTGAAGTATGTCACGGCCGCGATAGTGGATCTTCACGATGCGGGCTGTGACGAACGGCGTCCGGAAGTCCGCGCCCCGTTCCGCGACAGCCACGTCGCTCAGGACAAGGCCCGACCACGGGTTGCCTGAGATGCCCCCGATGCGCACCGCGCGGTGCAGCCTGAAGGAGATCTCAGCCTCGATCACACCCCGCAAGTCCTCCAGGTCCCACGAACTCCACAGCACGTGCAGCACCACGAGCCCCGGAACGCCGAGCATCGCGACGATGAGTGCTGTGAGCTTGGAAGATAGGACACGACGCACCGAGCCGATCCACCTTCCTCGATAGGTTCGCCGGCGCGAGGCGGGCGCCCTCCGAACCCGCAGGTGCTCCCGGCCGGCCGGAGGAAGGCGGCCCGACTGCGTCTCGATGAACCGGAGGTCTCGGATGCGCTCTTCACTTGCATTCGGATTCGCGGTGGCGGCCGCCGCCTGGCCGCTCTCGGCACTGGCTCAGCCGCCGGAGCTCACCTCACCGGCCCCATATCCGCCCGGCGGGATCGGCCGCAAGGTGGCCAACGTGGCGGTCATCATCTACAACCCGCGCGTTCCCTCGGAGGGCGCAAAGAAGCTCACCGAGGTGATGCGCTGGAACGACCCCGACGAGCTCACCAAAAAGATGATCGAGGACGCGCGCGTCGCGAGCGCGGGCTATGTCAACTACCGCGTCGCGCTGCGCAAGGAGATCGACGGCTGCCCGCCTTGGCGGAGCGGATTCCGCTACAAGCCGGACGACCTTCTAGCCGACATCCGGCGCTCATCGTGGAAGCAGGGCGACGGCACGAGCTACAAGGGCGTCCTCGAGGAGAACGGCCTGATGGAGGCCATCCCCCAGCTCGGCATCACCGAGGTGTGGCTCTGGGGAGCGCCGGGGATGCATTGGGACGAGTACGCCATGTTCATCCCCGACCGTGACCACCGGCTGCCACCCACGGAGAACCCCTGGTTCTACCGCCCGTACGACATTCCGGACGTCGGCCGCACGCTGTGGGTGATGGGCTGGAACTACGAGCGCAGCGAGGGCGAGATGCTGGAGAGCTACTGCCACCGCGTCGAGGGCATCCTCTCGCTCGCGATCGCCGGCGGCGTGTGGGACACGAAGCGCACCGACCCGTGGAACCTCTTCACACGCGTCGACAAGGACTTCCCCGGCGAGAGCCAGGTCGGGTCGGTCCACTACGCGCCGAACAGCCGCTCGGACTATGACTGGGGCTCGGACCGCTACGTCGAGACGTACGCGCTCGACTGGCGGAACTACCCGGACCTCAAGGGTACGAAGGCGATCATGAACTGCTACGACGGCTGGGGCCCGGACATCGTCACGCACCATCGCTGGTGGCTGAACATGCTCCCGAAGGCGCCCGGCAAGGCCGAGCACGGCTACAACAACTGGTGGGTCTATGTCGTGAACTTCGACGGGAACCTGAAGGACTGTGAAGGGGAATGAAGGGCACCGGCCCCGGTCCGAGGGGACGTGGTTCTGCGCCGACCGGTGACGGCAAGCGCTGGTTGAACGGCTGGCACCTCACGTGCGAAGCAGAGCTGGCTGCCGCGTCGTCCGTGTGGGAGGTCACCGGACTAGCCGTTCCGGCTCGTTAGGGGGCAATCCCACGTCCGTCGAACTCGACCCTTGACGGTGAAGATGCCGAAGGAGGTCAACATGCGCACCTCGTTCTCGCGTGCAAGGCTCATCTTCGCTGTGGCATGGGCTATCTGGCCGTGCGTGCGAGTATGGGCCCAGACACCGGACCCAACGGACGCCGACGCGCTAAGGTCCCTTCTGACACAGGGCGTCTCGGCCGTGGGGGGCTTCCGTTGCGCTCCGTGCCCCATCTACACGCTGGCGGGAGGCCAAGAGTCTGTGCCCGTTCTCTTCGGCACTCGCACAGCCCGTACGGATGACAAGGCATTCGGGCCTGGGGGCTACCCGCCGGTGGCCGTCGCACTTCGGTTTGGTGAGGGGCGGCTCGTCGCGTTCAGTGAGCAGGGGTACCTGAAGTCCGCCGACACCGACCGCGATGGTGTGCCCCTCGTTCGTGAGCACGACAACCTGCGGTTCGCCCTCAACGTCTTCGGTTGGCTCGCCAGTGATGGGCGCGGGCGGGACATCGGGTTCGTTGACGGTCATCAGGCGGACCTACGCTCTAACGGTGGATACACAGACTTCGTCGCGGCGCTCCGAGACCAGGGGTACGGCATACGGGGCCTACCCGGCACTGTCGCCCTGCCGGACTTAGCACAGTGTGCCGCAGTGCTCGTGGGGTTCCCTTTGGCCGACTTCGCCGCCGCCGAACTGACGGCCCTGCACGACTATGTGGAGCAGGGAGGCGGGCTCTTCCTTGTCGGCAAGGCATGGTCCACGGCCGACCGGCCGCTCGACCAGCACCCGTGCAACCAGGTTGCGGGGGTTTTCGGGCTTGAGTTTGGTGGCGGCACGATCGTGGATCCGGAAAGCTGCTGTGGCGGGGATAGCACTAGCCCGCTTTTCCCGGTACAGGCATTCCCCGCAACACGCGCACCCCGACCGGTGCGCGTGCTGATCGACCTCAGTCTGGGGTGCGT
>Ga0315280_10001532_pt1 | contig 39439 bp, 35 predicted proteins | sample YL17G06_40_MG_FD_203697 | JGI IMG/M metagenome (GOLD analysis project Ga0315280, IMG submission 203697) | Sediment microbial communities from Yellowstone Lake, YNP, Wyoming, USA - YL17G06_40 | ecosystem: Environmental > Aquatic > Freshwater > Lake > Sediment | place: USA: Wyoming | collected... | reverse complement strand
CGCGACGAACTGCTGGAACTGTTGCTGGGACATGGGCTGCTTTCTCCTGGTTCAGTTGGCTCAACCGAACCTTCTTGAGATAAGCAGCCCTCCCTCTTTCAACCCTCAGAAACTGGGTAACCGTGAGTGGGGCCGGGCGCCCCGCTGGTGCCCGCCGCAGAGAGGAGGCGGGCCGCGGCCGGAGAAGGCCTTGGCGAAGCCACGCAAACAGCTCCGCTAGGAGGGGTACCATGGCACCGCAACCGTTGTTCACACCGATGGTGGACTGGATCATCGCGATCGCGGCGCTTCTCATCATCTTACTGCCATCCATCCGCGCTATCGGTCCGACCCAGGTTGGCCTGGTCGTCAAGCGGTTTGGGCTGAAGAAGCTCTCGGAGGACAGCCCTGTGGCCTTCAGTGGCGAGGCCGGGTTCCAGGCCGACTTGCTCATGCCCGGGTGGAGGTTCAAGCTGTGGCTGCTCTACAAGGTGGCCAAGTTTCCATGGGTGCAGGTCCCGCCGGGAGAGATCGGCGTGGTGATCGCGCAGGCCGGGAGGCCGCTGCCGATCGGAGCGAAGTCCGCCCGTTACAGCCCCGAGTTCGGCAACTTCACGGACCTTCGTGCGTTCATGGCAAAGGGTGGCCAGAAGGGTGTGCAGAGGCCGGTGCTGCCGCCAGGCACGCTCGTGCCCATTCACCCCGTGGCCTTTCTGGTCATCACGAAGCAGGAGGTCTACGGAGTCCCCATCTCGCCCGAGGTGCAGGGCAGATCCGACCCTAAAGGCCGGTTGGCCCCGGAGGCGTTTGGCCTGAGACCCGAGCAGTTGGACCTGGTTCGCATCGCGCCCCACGCCAGCCACGACGGCGGGCATGAGACCATCGTGGACATGATAGGGATCGTGACCACGTTCGAGGGCGACCCGCTCCCCTCCGGGGACATCGCCAGTCGCCTCGGCGGCTTTGCTGACCTGTCCGAGATGGAGCGCCAGGAGGCCAGTGACTCCGACATCATTGAGCGACTGCTGGGGAGCAAGAACACCCTTCACAACAACTACCAGGACTTGCAGGCGTTCCTCGACCAGGGAGGCAAGATCGGCCTTCAGCACGACCCACTCCTATACGGGGCCTACGCGCTCAACCCGTTCCTGGTGAACGTCGAGTTGGTGCCAATGCTGGTGGTGCAACAAGGACAGGTGGCGGTGATCAAGGCCTATGTAGGCCTGATCGCGGCCGACACCTCCGGCATCGAGTTCAAGTTCGGGTCGCTCGTGCGGCCTGGACACCGAGGCATCTGGCGCGACCCGCTGAGGACTGGCAAGTACCCGATCAACCCTCACATCTACCAGCCGGAGATCGTGCCGACCGCCATCCTCACCCTGAACTGGGCCGAGGCGTCCTCCGAGGCGCACAACCTGGACCGGCAGCTCAAGCAGATTGTCGCGAAGAGCAGGGAGGGGTTCATCTTCAGCATTGATCTACAGGTCCAGATCCACGTCCCGGACACCAGGGCGCCCCGGGTGATCTCGATGGTGGGCACCATGCAGAACCTCGTCAATGAGGTGCTACAGGCGGCCGTGGGCAACCACTTCAGGAACAAGCTCCAGAGCATGCGAGCCGTCGAGTTCATCGAGACCAGACAGGAGGTCCAGCAGGAAGCCTTCGCCTATGTCAAAGCGCAGATCGAGCAGTACGACGTGGAGACGCGTGGCGTCTACATCCAGGATGTCATCTTCCCACAGGACCTGGTGGTGGTGCTGACCCAGCGGGAGATCGCCAACCAGGAGATCCAGACCTTCGCCAAGCAGCGAGACGCTCAGGACCAGCGCATCGCGATGGAGGCGGCAAAGGGCACCGCGGACATGCAGGCCGAGCTGGCCAAGTCCAAGGTCGGCGTGGATATCCAGACGAACCGGGCGGCGGCGCGGAAGGCCGAGGCGGATGGTGAGGCCACCTATATTCGCCAGACTGGGATGGCGCGCGGGGCCGAGGTCGAAGCGGTCGGCCTCGCCCGAGCCAAGGCGTACCGGGAACAGGTGCAGGCCATCGGTCAGGCCCCGACCGCACTCGTAAACGCCATCACTGCGCTCGCCGATCGGAACGTCAAGGTCATGCCGGACATCCTCGTGGCTGGCGGGGGCGGCTCTGTAGACGGGCTGGCCGCAGCCCTCATGTCCTATCTCGGGAAGACCGGCGGGCCGAGACCAAGCCCGCCTGAAGTGCCGAGCGCGCCGGGGTCATAGCATCCTGGCACGACCATCCGCCGCGCGCCACCACTGGGCGAGGCGATCTCAGCGGTCAAGCCTCTCGGCCTCACCCGTGCCGGGGGGCCATCCGGCCTGGCCATCTTCCGAGGAAAGGCCCGCCCCGCCGGCGTATACCACGCTCATTCCCAGTGCTGAGCACGTCCCCTCATGCCAGACGATCATCCCAAAGTCAGGCCGCTCGAGATCGTTCCGGTCCAGGCGCAGGGCCGGCAGGCCTTCCTGCTGCGCGACCCGCAGCGCCTGAGCCCGAGCGAGATCGTGCTGCCCGCTGACCTGGCCTTCCTGCTCAGCCAGTTCGATGGCACCCACACGGTTCGCGAGGCCCAGGTCAGCTATGTCCGGCGGTTCGGCACGCTCCTCACCAGCGACAAGATCGAGGCCCTCTTGCGCCGGCTCGATGAAGCGCTGTTCCTGGAGAACGCGCGTTTCCTGGAGTTCAGGGCCCAGGTCGAAGCCGAGTTCCGAGCGCGGCCGACCCGGCCCATGGCCCATGCCGGCCGGTCCTACCCGGAGACCGCGGCGGCGTTCGTTCTCGCCTGGCAGCCCCGCCTGGAAGCAGCCACCGTGCCGGACGACTTCCGCCTCGACTCCCGCCGGCCCGCGCTGATCGCGCCTCACTACGACATGAGCAGCGCAGCAGAAAGCTATGCTGCTGCCTACCGATTGCTAGGCGAGACCCAGACGCCCGAGGTCGTCGTGATCCTCGGGGTGGCCCACAGCGGCGGCGCCGCTCCTTTCGCCCTGACGCGCAAGCCCTTCGAGACTCCGTTCGGCGCGCTGGACCCGGACACAGAGATCATCGAGGGCCTGGTCGCAGCCGTGCCCTTCGATCTGTTCAGCGACGAGTTCCTGCATCGCGACGAGCACTCCATCGAGTTCCAGACCTCATTACTCCACTCTCTCTACCACGACCGCGAGCCGCCCAGGATCGTCCCGATCCTCTGCGGCAGCTACCACCGGCGCGGCGATGAGGTCGTGGATCCCGGGTCCGCGGGCCCGACGATGCAGTTCCTCTCCGCGCTCCGCGACCTGCTCGCAGCCGACTCGCGCCCCGTCGCGCTGATCGCCTCCGCCGACCTCAGCCACATCGGCGTGCGCTTCGGGCAGCCTCCCCCGCTCACCCAGGTTCACCTCGAGCTGGCGCGGCGACACGACCTCGCCCTGCTCGAGAGGGCCCAGGCGGGCGATGCCGACGCCCTCTACCAGGCGCTCGCGGCGGAGCGAGACCGCTACAACGTCTGCGGCTTCCCGGCCATCTACGCGCTGGTGCGCGCAACCATGCCCAGGGAAGGGCGAGTGCTAAACTACCGGCAATCCGTCGAGCCGCAGACCCAGTCCGCCGTGAGCTTCGCGAGTGTCGGTCTGCGCTGATTCGCTCTCCTTGACAGCGAGTCCGCGAGGGCTAGAATGTGGCAACTCCACTCGGGAGGCTGCCCATCGCGCCTCTATCCATCGCCCTCGTCCCGCTGGACGACCGGCCCTGCAATCGCCAGTTCCCGCAGCAACTCGCCGAGATCACGGGCGGCCGGCTCGCGCTGCCCCCGCGGGAGCACCTCGGATGGTTCACCCGGCCGGGGAACTGCGAGGCGATCGCGGCCTGGCTCCAGGAAACACCCGCGGACCGGCTCGTCATATCCCTTGATATGCTCTGCTACGGCGGCCTGGTCGCCTCGCGTTCCCTGGCGGTCGGCGAAGACCTGGCCCTGTCGCGGCTGGCGGCCCTGCGCGACTTGCGGCAGGCGCGGCCCGAGCTCACGATCTACGCCTCCAGCATCGTGATGCGGCTGGGCACCACGGTCGCATCGCCCGAGGCGCTGCCGGTTCACCAGGCGCTTTGCAGCTTCTCCCAGCTCGTGGACCGCGTCGAGCGACTCGGCGACGAGGCCGCGCGGCCGGAGCTGGAGGCGGTCGCCGCCGCGCTCGGCCCGGCCCTGCTCGCCGAGTACCTCGGGGTGCGGCGGCGCAACCACGGGATCAACCGCGCGGCCGTGGGGCTCGTTGCCGACGGCGTGCTCGACTACCTGATCCTGGCGCAAGAAGACGCGGCGCCGGTCGGCATTCACATGCCGGAGCTGTCCGCCCTGCGCACTCAGGCGGAGGAGTTCCGGGTCTCGGACCGCATCGCCATTCATCCTGGCGCGGACGAGGCGGGCCTGACACTGCTGGCTCGCCATCATCTCCAGGCGGCGGGCCGGCCCGTGCTGCTCGCGGTTGACTACGCAACAGCAGAGGGCGCGGCCGCCATCCCTGAGTTTGAGCACCAGCCACTCTACGAGACCGTCGTGAGTCACATCCGCGCGGCCGGTGCACGCCTCACTCCGGCGGACGGGGCCGACGCGGTGCTGTTCGTCCATACGCCGACCCAGGGCCAGTCTCCCGGCCCCGCGGCCCAGGCCGAGTCTCTGGTTGAGCGCACGCGAACCGCTCAGGCCTCGGGTCTGATTGTCGGCCTCGCCGATGTCGCGCAGCCTAACGGCGCGGACCCCGAGCTCGTGGCTGCGCTCAGGCGCAGCGGCGGGGCCTCTCACCTCAGCGCCTTCGCCGGCTGGAACACGGCCGCGAACACGCTCGGCACCGCCATCAGCCAGCTCTGCCTGTCCGCCGCCGGCCCGGCCACTGCGTCGGGCGCTGCCGCCTCGGCGCGCTTCCTGGCCTGCCGTCTGATAGATGACTACGGTTACCAGTCGTGCGTTCGCCCGCGGGCCTCGGCGCGGGCGTCGGCGGCCGGCGCGAATCCGTACGCGCTGGGCGAGGCGAGGCCCGAGATGGAGGGGTTCGTGCGCCGAGAGCTAGAGCCATTTGCCCATGAGACTTACTCCGATCTGCTCGATGCGGCCTGGTCGGCATCCTGGGAGCGAGCTCGGGTATCGCTGCCCTGGCACAGGCTGTTCGAGGTCGAGGTGGACATCTCGTCCGCGTGAGTCACCAGGCCGAAGAAACGCTCGTAGACGCGACTGAGGGCCGCGTCCAGGTCCACCTTCTTCACCAGCGCAGGGTGGGGCCGGCGGACGCGGTGTCCCTTCTGGAATCGCCCATACTGGTCGTGGAAAACGACCGAGACGCGGTAGCAGGCCTCCTCCAGCTCGAGGTACCTCCGGGCCAGTAGGGTGAGGATGCTCTCATCCGTCATCGGAAAGCCCCCCAATCCCGAGCGGGTGGCGGCCCTGGCTTGCCCACGGACGATAGGCCCCGCTAGCCGTGCGGGAGACGCGGGCGTGGGGCCGGAGGAGGCCGTCGCGGCCGACGTGGCCGTGCAGCAGCTGGCTGTAGAAGTGGAACTCGTAGTCCTCGACCCGGTCCTGGATCCAGTCGAGGGTGAACGGGGCCCGCCGGTAGAAGGCGAAGGACCGGCCGCCCTCGATCAGCTCCCAGCAGCCGCCGCGGTGGGTGATACATGACCCGGCACGGCAGGCAGCGGCCACGATCGCCTGGAACGTGCCCTCGTGGAACACCGGAACTCGGATTATCCTCATAACTGCCCCCCTGCCACCCTTAGGGCCGCAACTGGAAGCCCGATCTGGGAGCCTATTGGTGCTGGAGATGCCAGTTTTGAGAAGCTTACACTTCTCGAAAGCGGCCAAAAGAAGGGTTATGCACTAGGATTCTACCATAATCACTACTGAAAATCAACATGGCCGACAGGAAATCTTCTCGTGATCGTCCGATAGAAGCACATACCGCGCCAGCGTGGCTGGTATAGAAGCGGTGGGATGTGGTATGGTTCCTATGAGCGGGGATAACGTGTATCACAGTACGGGGAACGGCCATGCCAGAGGTGAACGTCGGGAGGCGGATCCGGGAGGCGCGAGAGGCGCTGGAGCTGAACCAGCACGAGCTGGGCGAGCGGATCGGCGTCAGCCAGCGGGCGATCTCGTATGTGGAGAGACAGCCCTGGGTGAAGCAGTCCACCCTCGAGAAGTACGGGCGGGCGCTCGGCCAGCCGCTGTCCTACTTCCTGCGACCCTACGATTCCGCCGACACGGCCGAGCCGGGCCTGAGCCGGCATGAGGCCGTCCAACAGGCATTCGCGGTGGTCTGCCGCGACCCGGAGCTGAGCTTCGGCGCCCGCCCCCAGGAGCAGCTTTCCCTGGAAACAAAGCGGGACATCATCCGCCTCTACGAGCGCTACAAGGGCGTCATCCTCCTGCCGCCGGAGGTGGAGTGAGGGCACGCTGATTGTGCTATCGCATGTGGTATCATCTCAGCGCAGGCTAGCTCGGATGAAGACCATGGCTAAGACAGTCGAGAACTACCTTCGCTTGCCGTACACCATTCAGCTCCGCCAGTACGAGGACGGGACGTTCTTCGCTGACGTAGCGGAGTTGCCAGGGTGTATGACGGAGGCAGACACAGCTGAGGAAGCCCTGGAGATGGTCAGAGATGCGATGGCCGGCTGGATCGAGGTGGCTCTGTCCGAGGGTCTCCCGATTCCCGAGCCCGCAGCCGAGTCGGAGTACAGTGGTCGCTTCCTCGTGCGGGCGCCCAAGAGTCTGCACCGCGATCTGGTTGAGCGGGCCCGAGCTGAGGGGGGAAGCCTGAACCAGTTCGTAGTGACCACGCTCAGTCGCGCGCTGGGCGGGCGAGTGGGAAGGAGCAGACGGCGACTGGCCGTCGGCCGTCGGCACAGGCCTTGAGCGCGTATCTTCCGCATTTCGCCGGGTCACATGGCAGGCTCTTCCTCAAGCGCCCCCAGGCAGACGGCGAGGAAATCGCGGCCAAACAGCGCCCCGCGCGTCACCCACTGCCTCTCACGGTCGCTGGCCTGGTCACCGCGATCCAGGATGCCGACGGCGACCCAATGCCACCACAGCATCAACTGCACGAGCGCCACGCGATAGCCCCACCACCAGAGCGGCGGATCGTTCACGAGACCAGGAAGCAGTCGTCGCAGCACTGCGTGGTGATGACGACGGACGAGGTCCCAGTCCACGGTGGTTTGCCAGCCACGCTGCGTGAGATACTCGACATCGTACTGCGGCAAGCCGAGGACCATGCTGTCGAGGTCGAGGAGTCGCGCTTGGCACCCGGCTTTGCTCTCCGACCGCACTGCTACGTTTCCCCAGAAGATGTCACCGTGGATCGTCGTCTGCCAGGGTGCGAGGCGCTCCATCCACAGATCGTAGCGATCGGCCAGTCGTCGCAGCACGTCGCTGACCGACGGGTCCTGGCAGTCCAGAGGGACCCGGCCGGCGCGATCTGCAATGCCTCTGATCCACGCGCTGTCCACATACTGGAGAGGGCTGCGAGCGAGATACGGATGGTTGGACACAAGCCCCGATGACCTAGCGCGCGCGCCGGCTGCGTGAAGCCCGGCAACCGCCTCAGCGACTGCCACTAGCTCCTCGCGTGACCAGGTGTGTTGATAGTCGAAGAGCACAGAACTGGCGGCCAGGTCCTCGAGTACCATGGCGTAGCATGTCCCCTCCAGCACCTCTCCAGACCAGTGTAAGCGTGCAAGCGGAGCGCCCTGTGCGACCAGCGCCGCGTGCAACGCCGACTCGGCAGATCCGGGTCGTGCTAGTGCCCATGCGGTAGACTCGCGGCGCGTTGGCACGATCTTGGCGACAACGGAGTCAGGCACACCAGTGGCTGGACTCGTCAGTTGCAGACGCTCCACCAGGAGTTCGGACTGCTCTCGGATGACCTCGCGGCGGAGGGCATTGAGTGCCCAGCCGAGCTCAGCATTCAGGATGCATCGCCATTCTTCGTCGCCGATCCGCAGCGGCACTGACACCGCCCCGCGCTCCCTCATGACGTGTTAGTGGCCACGCGGCTGTGTGCCAGGCCGGGCCGCAAATGCCGCGGCCGGCTGGTAGGGCGAGGTCGGCCCTCCTACCTCCGCTTCCTCCGCCTCACCGCCTCCGCCGATTCGATCACGGCCGCCGCCAGGTAGTCCAACTGCTGCGCGCTCAGGCCGTAGATCGGCAGGTGGGTGAAGCGGTGGCGGAAGGCTTCCTCGGCCACCGGGCAGGAGCGCTCCATCGCCTTCGTGTCGTAGCCCAGATCGCGCAAGGCGCGGAACTTGTAGAGCGGCGCGAAGTGAGGGATCTGCACCACGCCTCGCTTGCCAAGCTCTTGCTTGAGATCCTGGATATCTCCGCCCAGCTCCTTCGGGTCCACCTGGAGCAGGTAGAGGTGGTACGTGCTCTTGATCTCCCGGGTGTCGAGCTGCTGGGGAATGAGGCCGGGCACACCGCGGAACCGCGTGGTCAGATAGCGCGCCGCGCGCCGTCGCGCGGCGATGATCTGCCTGAGCCGCTTGAGCTGCACCCGCAGGCCCACCGCCTGGATCTCGGTGGCCGGACACATGCGACCCGGGAAGTACCCCCCTTTGCCCTTGAGCGCGACCACGTCATAGAGCCAGTCCTTGATCCTTCTCGACCCGTCGAACCCGATGAACCGCGCCTTGGCGAGGTCCTTGCCATAGGGCAGGTCGGTGACGAGCACGCCGCCCTCGCCCAGTGAGGTGATGTTCTTCACCTCGTGGAAGCTGAACGCGCCGAAGTGCCCGATCGTCCCCATCATCCGCCCTTTGTAGGAAGCGCCGAAGGCATGGGCCGCGTCCTCGATCACCATCGCGTCGTACTTCTTCGCCAGCGCCATGATCGGGTCCATATCCGCGGGATGGCCGCCGAGGTGCACGGGCACGATGGCTCTCGTCCGCCTGGTGATCTTCCTCGCCACATCGGCCGGGTCCATGTTCAGCGTCCGCGGGTCAACGTCGGCCAGCACCACTTTGGCGCCCATCAGCAGCGGGTACTCGATGGTGGCGAAGAAGGTGATGGCGGGCGCGATCACCTCCGTTCCCGGGCCCACGCCGGCGAAGGCGTAGGCGATCTCCGCGCCCATCGTCCAACTGCTGGTGAAGAGCGCGTACTTGGCCTTCAGCAGCTTCGCCACTTCGCGCTCGAGCAGCTGGACCTGCCGGCCGGTGGTCAGCTTGCTGGCGGGCGAAGCCACCCGCGCCAGCTTCCCGATGGCGGCCTGCATCTGGCGCAGCGCCTGTTCGTACGCGGCCTGATCAGCGCCGGGGCCGAGCAGAAACCTCACCATCTCGAGCACGTCTTCGCCCTGGTAGGGCTCGCCGACCGCGGGCCAGGGGACCACGGCGGCCCCGGTAGCGTATCTGAAGTCCCGTGCCATCACGCGCCTCCTTGCCAACACCCGTGGGCGCGGGTGACCGCGCCCACCGGCCTCACGCGATCAAGGTCTGGAACAGCGCCGTGTAGAGGCGCAGCACCTTCTCCGGGTCGGGCCCGGTGTAGGCGGCCTCGTTCGCCACGTAGCCCTGGTAACCGTCCTGCTTCAGCAGGCGGAACCATTCCTGCCAGTACCCCAGGTCCTCCGGCCGCTCCATCGAGTGATGGTGGATGGAGGTCAGGTGCGGGCGGACCATGTCGTAGAAAGGCTTGATGGAGGCGACGCCCTTGGGCAGGCTGTACTTCCAGTCCCTCCCGACCGGCCACACCCCGTTGAACACGAGGCCGACGTTGGGCAGGTTCGCTTGCTTGATCACATCCATCGAGTAGTGAGGATCGGTGAAGCTGCCGTGCATCTCGATGGAGAGAGCGATCCCCTTGCCCGCGTACTCGCCGAGCTGGCGCAGGCAGGCGGCCACGTTCTTCACCACCGCCGGGCGCTCGCTCTCGGCCTCGGGCAGCCGGTCGCCGAGCACGCGTACGTGGTCGCATCCGAACTCGCGCGCCATGTCTATCACCCGCTTCACGTGCTTCACCGACTCCGCGCGCTCGCCGGCGTCGGCGGAGTGGAAGGTCTGGCAGCTCGTGAGCGAGCCGAACTTGAGCCCGGCCGCGTCGAGCTTGGCCTTCACCTCGGCGAAGCGCTCCTTGGGCGTGTCCCACTCCAGCCCGTGCGGCTGCTGGAAGTCCATCAGGAACTCGATGTAGGGGTAACCCGTCTTCTGGCACATCTCGATCAGGTGATCGAGCTCCCACTTCTGCGCGACCTCATAGGTGTTGAGTGTCCACTTCATTGCTTGTCTCCCGTGCTCCAAGATCGGCTCGAAGTTTCCCCTCGCCGGCCGCCCTTACCTCCTGTCATCTGGCCCCCGCTACCAGTCCGCCACGGAGCCGTCGTCGTGGCGGAAGATCGGTCTGTCCCAGGGCTGGTAGGTCCGCGCTGCCAACGCTTCCCAGTCCACCTCGATGCCCCAGCCGGGCCGGTCGGTGGGCGCGCAGTAGCCGTCCTTCATCTCGATCGGTTGGCGGAGCACGCCTTCCCCCAGGTGGATGAACTCCTGGATCAGGAAGTTGGGCGTGCACATGTCGAGGTGCAGGCAGACCGTCAGCAGCACCGCGCCATAGGGGCAGTGCGGGGCCACCGACACGTAGTACGCCTCCGCCATGGCGGCGATCTTCTTGGTCTCGAGGATGCCGCCGCACGCCGACGGGTCGGGCTGGAGCACCGCCGCGGCCTGCTTCTCGAGCACCTCGCGGAACGCGAACTTGGTGAACAGCCGCTCCCCGGTGGCGATCGGGGTGTTGACCGCCCGCGCCACCCGCGCCATCGCCTCCACATTCTCCGGCAGGCAGGGCTCCTCCAGGAAGAAGGGCCGGTAGGGCGCGAGCTCCTCCGCGATCAGAATCGCCATCGCCGGGCTCAGCCTTCCGTGCATGTCAACCAGGACATCCACGCCATCGCCGGCCACCTCCCGCGTGGCCTTCATCTTCCGCCCCGCTTCCTTGACGATGCCGGGACTGTCCAGATTCTTCGCCTGCTCGGTCGGCGTGAACTTGACCGCGGTGAGGCCGCGCTTGAGCGCCCCCTCGCAGCTCCGCGCGAGATCGTCCGGCGTCGCGCCGCCGATGTGACCGTACATCCTGACCCGGTCCCGGCACGCGCCTCCCAGGAGCTGGTAGACAGGGAGCCCGACGGACTGGCCGAGGATGTCCCACATCGCCTGCTCGCAGCCGCTGATCGCCGCGTTCAGCACCGGCCCGCCGCGCCAGAACGCGTCCCGGTACATCGCCTGCCAGTGGTGCTCGATCCGGCAGGGATCCTTGCCCACCAGGTAGCGCGCCAGCTCGTTGACCGCAGCCGCGCCGATGGCGCCCATATCGGAGAGGCACTCGCCTACTCCGATGATCCCGGCGTCGGTCTCCATCCGCACCAGCAGCGGCACCCGGCCCGGAAGCACAGGTTTGACGGACGTGATCTTCATGCTCTCCCCCCGTCTCGGATTGCCGCACGCTGGCGCCATCTCTCGCCAACTCGCCGCGGCAACGCAGTCGGCCAGGAGGTTACGCCGGAGGCGGGCGCACACCCTTGCACTCTGGATGGCCTTCCGCCTGGCTGCCTCGCGGCGTCACGAGCAGGGAACAGCGAAGGATGCGGGCGGGCTGCGGCGAACGATCCCATGGCCTAGGCTGTGGCCGGCGAAAGGGAACCCTCGACCATGACCTTCGACGCCAGACCGCGCGTAGCGCCGCCGCTTGACCAGACCTTCTTGCCAAGCGCTCTGGTCAACCGCGCTTTCCTCGCGGCCGTAGACTCGTCCGGGAAGGGCGTGCCTCTGGTCATCGGCATCGCTCGCGGGGATGACTCGCTCTCGGTTTTCTCAACCCGGGTGTTCCCGACAGGCCACCAACTGGCCCCGACGAACCTTCGCTACGCCGAGCGGCTGGTGAAGACGCTGCTCTGGCAGCGTGGCGGGCACCGGGTGATCATGGGCGGGCCGCGCGAGGTCGGAGAGCACATCGCGCAGGTCTACTCACCACAAGGCGCGCGGGCATTTGACTTTGAGTTCATGGCCGGGGTATATGAGAAGCCGTTCGTGGTCCAGATCACCGACGCCGGCAAGGTGCCGGCCCCGCGCGAGCAGTCGGTGGCCCTGGGCCGCCACCTCGACGGCTGCCGGATAGGCTTCGACCTCGGGGCCAGCGACCGGAAGGTCAGCGCGGTGGTGAACGGCGAGACCATCTTCAGCGAGGAGGTGGTCTGGGATCCCCGAAACCAGAGCGACCCGGCCTACCACTATCACGAGATCATGTCGGGCCTGCATCGCGCCGCCGCCCGGATGCCGCGGGTGGATGCGATCGGGGGCAGCGCGGCGGGAGTCTACATCAACAACCGGGTGCTGGTGGCCTCGCTCTTCCGGGGCATCCCGCGCGAGCTCTTTGACCGGAAGGCCAAGGGCCTATTCCTCGATATGCAGAAGCAGTGGGGCGTTCCCCTGGAGGTGGTTAACGACGGCGAAGTCACGGCCCTCGCCGGCTCGATGACGCTCAACGTCAACTCCGTGCTCGGGATCGCGCTCGGCTCCAGCGAGGCCGGCGGCTACGTGGACAAGGACGGGAATATCACTCGCTGGCTCAACGAGCTGGCATTCGTGCCGATAGACCTCCATCCCGAGGCCCCGGCGGATGAGTGGTCGGGCGACCGGGGGTGTGGAGTCCAGTATCTCTGTCAGAACGCGGTCGCGCGGCTTGCTCCCGCCGCCGGGATCGCGCTCGGCAAGGAGCTGACTCTTCCGCAGCAGCTCGAGGCCGTGCAGGCCATGATGGAAAAGGGAGACGAGCGCGCCCGGAGGATCTTCGAGACCATCGGCTGCTATCTGGGCTATGCCGTCGCCTGCTACGCCGACATCTACCAGTTGAGTCACGTGCTCATCCTGGGCCGTGTGACCTCGGGACAGGGCGGCGTGGTCATCCTCGAGAAGGCCCGCCAGGTCCTGAGGGAGGAGTTTCCGGATCTGGCAGCGGCGATCTCGGTCCACCTCCCGGACGAATCCAGTCGCCGGGTCGGTCAGGCCGTCGCCGCCGCCAGCCTGCCGGCGATCCCGTAGCTACGCCCAGGCCGCCTCGTCGCCTCAGAGCCGACCAAGCGGAGGACGCGATGAAGCCACTTCGCGCAGGCGCCGCACGCAGCATCCTTACCCCCGCACTGGGCGCGCATATCGCCGGCTACTTCGAGGATCGCGTCGCGCAGGACGTCCACGACCAGCTATGCGCCAAGGCCCTGGTCCTCGAGTCGGGGGACACGTCGCTCGCGATCGTAGTCTGCGACCTGATCAGCCTCCAGTTGGCGGACACCGATCGCGCGAAGGCCCTCGCTCAGGAGCAGACCGGGATCCCGGCCTCGCGCATCTTCATCTCGGCCACCCATACTCACTTCGGGCCCACCACCAGCCACGGGGCCAACACGATGGGCGAGATGGACTACCTGGACTGGGTTCCGGGCCGGATCGCGGACAGCATCGGGCTCGCCCAGAACCGGCTGCGCCCCGCCAGCCTCGCGCACGCTGCGGGCGCATGCCCCGGGGAGTGCCACAACCGGCGTTACCTCATGAAGGATGGCACGGTCGTCACCAACCCCGGGTACATGAACCCCGAGATCGTCCGTGCGGCCGGCCCGACCGATCCCGAGGTGGGCCTGCTGGTGATCATTGGCGAGGACCGCGACCCCATCGCCGCGCTCGCCAACTACTCGCTCCACTACGTGGGAGGCGCCTCCGGCGCTGCCAGCTCGCCGAGAGAGGGCGGCACTCCCGTGGACCTGAGCATCACCGCCGACTACTTCGGGGCCTTCGAGCTCGCGCTCCAGAGGATGGCCGGCTGCGACCTCGTGGCCATCATGATGAACGGTTGCTGCGGCGACATCAACAACATTGACGTCTTCCATCCCGCGCCGGCCGGCCCTGACCCCTGGCACCAGATCTACCGCGTGGCCGACGTGGTGGCGGCCGCCACCTTCCAGGCCTGGCGGGGCCTTCACACCACAGACTTCCACCAGACCGTCGCGCTCGGGGCGGCCGATGACCGCTTCGTCTTCCGTCGGCGCCAGTTCACTCCGGAGCAGGTGGCGGCGGCCAAGCAGCGGGCGAAGGCGGAGTCGCCGCGTAACCTCGGTGACCGCGAATGGCTCGAGGCACACACCACTATCGAGCTGAGTCAACGGCCCCCGGCGCAGGAGACGCTCATCCAGGCGCTTCGCATCGGGGAGGTCGGCCTGGTCGGGCTGCCGGGCGAGATGTTCGTCGAGATCGGCCTGGAGATCAAGCAGCGCTCCCCCTTCCGGCAGACGCTGGTAGGTGAGCTGGCGAACGATTGGCTGGGGTACATCCCTACGCCCAGAGCCTTCGAGGAAGGCTCTTACGAGGTCTACACGACCCCCGCCGGCCCCAGCACCGCGCCGGCGATGATCGCCTCGGCCCTCGGCCTCCTTGGGCGCCTGGCGGAGGCGTAGAGCGCACTCTGGGAGGCCTCTCGCAGTAGCGGCACGCTCTCCGGGGTCCGACCTTCCTGGTCTCGCGCGGCCGACCTGGCTGGAGGGAGACCGGTCGCTCGTCGTCCTTGACACTGCTCCTGCTCCCTGCTATCATCCCTGCGGATGAGGCGCTGGAGGTGTGGGCGCCGATCCGGTCGAGCTGCGATGATGCCCGTCGCCCCCTGCGGGTCGCTTGCAGTGCGTGTGTCTGGGGAACCCCAGACCATCGCGGCTACGGGGAGGGCATGGCCAAATGGCCGAGTTGCGGAATCGGGCTGCTATCGTGGATGCCGAGGCCACCATCTCGCGGCTCCGGGGGGTCGAGTCGGTGCGCGTCGTCGCGGATGCACGCGGCGACATCATCGAGATCCATGTCGTCGCCGATCAGACGCGCCACCCCAAGCAGTTGGCTCGCGACATCGAGTCCGCACTCTTCTCCGACCTGGGCGTCCGGATTGACCACCGCCGGATAAGCATCGCGCAGATGCGGAGTCCGACTGAGCCCCCAGCCGAGATGCGGCTGAAGTTCCTGAGCATTGACTACCTGCTCGATCGGACGACCGCGCGAGCGCGAGTCTCTGTCGGTCGCGGCGATGACAGCTATACCGGGGCCGCATCTACCTCGGTCGGGCGCAGCCTGGACCAGGAGCATCTCATTGCCCGCGCCAGCCTGGCGGCGGTCGAGGAGTTTCTGCGCTCGAACAGCCTGAACGGTGCACCGAGTCTGGAGTTGCAGGACCTCACCAGGTCGGCGGCCAACGGCCGGCCTTGTGTGGTGGCGACGGTCCGTGTCCTTGGAGTCAGGCAGGAGGACGATCTGCTGGGATCGGCCCTCGTGCGCGATGACCCGTGGAAGGCGGCTGCGCTGGCCGTGCTGGACGCGCTCAACCGGCGCCTTCCGGCGCTGTGCTCGTAACACCGAGCGGCCGGACGCGGATCCTCTGACAACTGAGCGGAAAGCGAGCCGGGGCCCACTTGACGTCGGGTCAGAACCGAGCGGAGCGGCTGCCTGTCTGCTAACAGCGGAATGCGGACAGAGCTATAGCTCCTGGAGGTGCTCCTGTGGGCAAGTGGACTTCGGTTCTGCTGGCGCTGCTGTCGCTGATTCTGGCGGGCGGCGCCAGGATGGCGTGGCCGTAACCGTAAGCTGAGGCATAGACCCTAAGCAGTGAAGTAACGGCCCCGGCTCGCATGGTATTCTGTTCTTGGCGGCACCAGGGATCGCAGCCATGCGGCAGCCATCGAAGCAGTATCTGGCCTACATGCTGGTCGTGGGCGTTGTGGGGTACGGGGTGCTGGCCTGGCTGACCGCGCTCCGCTGGCGGCAAGGGGTATCGGTCTCCCTCATCTGGGAGGCCGGTTTCTTTTTGGCCCTCGCCACTTTGGTAGGGATGAACCCCAGGTTCCTGCCGGGCCGGGGCCGCGCGACCACCACCGTCGGGTTCGCGGTTGACTACGCTTGCCTGCTGATCTTCGGCCCTGGGGTGGCCGCGTGGATCGGCGTGGTGAGCTTCCTGGTGCTGCTCTGGCGGAGTCACTGGTTGCGCCAGTTCTTCAACCACGGCCAACTGGCGCTGTCGTTCGCCGCCGCCGGATGGGCCTATGAGTTGCTCGGCGGCCGATACGTTGACCCCGCCCACCCCGTGAGGTTCTCGCAGATGGGCCTCGCCCTGGTCGGCGCCGGCGTGGCCTATGTGGTGACGGGCAGCTTGCTGATCTCCACCGCCATCGCCCTCTGGGAGCGGGCCCCCATTCTCGGGACCTGGGCAGTGAGCTACCGGTGGGTGGCGCCCCGCTACCTGGCCCTGGCCCCATTTGGCCTGTTGATGGCCATGGTCTACCAGGTGCCTGGGCTGGGGATTTTGGCGGTAGCTTTGTTCCTCGCCCCCCTGGTGGGCGCGCGCTATGCCTTCCAGGGAGCGATGGAAACGCTGGAGGTCCACCGCGGCACCGTGTTCGCTCTCACCACCGCGCTCGGCGGATACGACGCCTATACCAAGCAGCACTCCGAGGACGTCACTCGCTATGCCCTCCTGATCGGACGAGAGATCGGACTCTCCGAGCCCAGGTTGGAGGTGTTGGAATGGGCGGGCCGGACCCATGATCTGGGCAAGGCCCGGCCCGATTGGGAGCCGATCTTCAGGAAGCCTGGCAAACCCAGCGCGCGGGAGTGGGAGGTGATCCGCCAGCACCCAGTTGAGGGAAGCCGCCTAGTCAGGAATGTTGAGTCTCTGCCGCACACGCAGGGAAAAGTGGCCGGCATAGTGCTGGCCCATCACGAGCGGCTCGATGGCTCTGGCTATCCAGACGGCCGCCGGGCGGATGCCATTCCCTTCGAGGCCCGCATCCTGGCGGTGGCCGACGCCTACGAGGCCATGACGGCGCCGCGCGCCTATCACCGGCAGCGCTCACCGGAGGAGGCGGTAGCAGAGCTCCGGCGCTGTGCCGACACCCAGTTCGACCCCCGGGTGGTGGAAGGCGCGGCCAAGCTGGTCGCACGAGGTGAGCTCCAACCGGGAGGCGCAGCGACTGAGGAGCCGGCAGTCGCCTGGGCTGAGCTCGACACCAGCTCCATCGCTCCTTTCCCTGCTCGCCGTGCCGGACGTCGCAGCCATCAGATGACCCATGGGCGTCTGTGGCTTCTGAGCCTCTATGTGGGTGGGGTGATCGCGGCCGGGGTGGTGGGTCTAGTGTGGGCGATGGGGCAGTGGCAGGGCGTGTCCCTGGGCGTATGGGGGGTGGTCTTCTTCATCGGGCTGGCAGCGGTGCTGGACCTGATGGTCGTGCCGGTGGGGGAGGGAGGGGGAGCGGCGGCCAGCTTCGCGGTGTTCTTTGCCGGCCTGTTGGTGCTGGGGCCGGGGCCCACTGCCTGCGTGGCGGCGCTGGCGGCGGCCTGGTCGGAGGGGATGGTGCGGCGGAGCCCGCCGGTGCGAGCGGGGTTCAACGCGGCCCACAGCGTGCTCTCACTGCTGGCCGCGGGGTGGGTGTACCAGGTGTTGGGGGGAAGGGTGGGGCGGATGGAGGTGAGGACTGCGTTAGCAGCGGCGGTGGGGGCAGCGGTGGTGCTGTGGCTGCTTGAAACGGGGTGGGTGGCGCTGGCGGTGGCGCTGGAGCGAGGGGGGAGGATGTGGCGGCGGCTGTGCGCCTCGCTGGGGCCGATGTTGGCCCTGGACGGGGCTTTGGCAAGTGTGGGGTTGCTGTTGGCGCTGCTCTACCAGAGCCGCCGGGAGCTGATCGGGGAGGCAGGCCTGGCTGGAGAGGTGAGCCTGGGTGGGGGGCTGCTGCTGGCTGGGGTGACTCTGGTGCCCTCGGGTCTGCTCTACTACGCCTACCGGCTCCAGCGGCAACTGGGCGAGGCCTACTCCCAGAGCGTGCAGGCCCTGGGGGCACTGATGGAGGCGAAGGTCGAGGGAAGCCAGCCGGGGCACGGGGAGAAGGTCGGTAAGCTGGCTGTGGAACTGGCGCAAGCCCTGGAGTTGCCCGGCCGCCAGGTGGAGCAGGTTCGCTATGCCGGCTATCTGCACGACCTCGGCAAGGTGGCGGTGCCCGCGGAACTGCTGGCGCGGGGCCGGGATCTGTTCTCGGGCGACCCGCCCGCCCTCCGGCTGCACCCCGAGCTGGGGGCCCAGATCCTGGGTCCAGTCCCCTTCCTGCGGCCAGCGGCCCAGATGGTGTGGACCCACCACGAGCGCTGGGATGGGCTCGGCTACCCGCACGGCCTGCGGGGCGAGCAGATCCCTCTGGGGGCACGGCTGCTGGCAGTGGCCGACGCCTACCTGGGGGCCATCGCCTCGCTTCGACCAGAGCAAGCGCTCGCCCGCCTCCGCCATGCCGCCGGCTCCCGCTTCGACCCGCAAGCCGTGGAGGCCTTGGCGGCCCACGTGGGTGCAACGGGAGCTCCCCCCGTCACCCTTCCGTCGGAAGCCAGCCCCGGTCCCGCATCGTGGCGATGAGCTCCCGGACGGCCACTGCCTGGGCCGCGATCCGGTCCGTCACCCGGTGTTCCACGGCCGTCTCGCGCACGCGGAAGAACGCGGCCTCGAGCTGCTCGGCCACCGTACCGTAGGTCTCGGCGGCCTTGGTCATCGTCCCCGACTTGGCCGACCGCCACTCCACATAAGAGGCGGTCACGCCGCCGCTGTTCGCCAGGATGTCAGGAACGATGGGAATCCCTCGCTCGTTCAGGATTCGTTCGCCATCCGGGCTGATGGGCCCGTTCGCCGCCTCGACCACCAGCCGGGCCGAGACCCCATGGGCGTTCTCGCCGGTGATGACTCCCTCTACCGCGGCCGGCACGAGCACGTCCACGTCGAGTGACAATAGCTGCTGGTTGGTGATGGCATCGCCTTCGCAGCCCGCGATCACACCTTGTTCGCTGACATGCTGGCAGATACTCTCGACGGGAATCCCGGTATCACAGTACACCCCGCCGCTGATGTCCGACACGGCCACCACTCTGGCGCCGCGATCTCGCAGGAAGCGGCACGTCCACTCCCCGACATTGCCGAATCCCTGCACCGCCACCCGCTGGCCGGCGAGCGGCTCCCCGAGGAATGCTTCACAGGAGAGGGCGGCGATGTGGGCCACTCCGTATCCCGTAGCCTCACGCCTCCCCGGCAGCCCGCCCACGCGAGGAGGCTTCCCGGTGACCGACTCGGGCACGTGCGTCTCCCCGTAGATCACCGCCATCTCCGAGGGAGAGCTGCCCAGGTCGGGCGCCGGCACGTAGGCGCCTGACATCAGCTCCCCACGGATCATGTGGACGTATTCCTTCACCAGGGCAGTTCGGTTGGCGCCGGAGAACTGCACGGGGTCGAGCCGGATGGCCGACTTCCCGCCCCCGAACGGGACTCCCACCAGCGCAGTCTTGTAGGTCATCAATTCCGCTAGTTCCCGGGTGTCCTCCAGCGTAACCGTGGGCCAGATGCGCAGCCCGCCCTTGGCTGGGCCGCGCGCGGTATTGTGCAGCACCAGAAAAGCGTCCGTGTCCACCAGGCCCTCGGGGTACAGGATCAGGTTCAGGCTGAATACGATCTCCTTCTCGCTCTTCGACAGCAGGCGTTCGGCTGCTGCCGGGATGTCGAGGCAGGTCTTCACTTGCTCCAGGTCTATGCTCGCCACGTTCGCTCCCTCCAGCTCTTGCGCTGCCTACTCGGTTATCCCACCACTCTCATGCCACGAACGGGGGCCGGCGCGTCATTCAGCCGTGGCAGATCGAGCAGCACCCGATCCCCGGCCCGCCAGACGCGTCGCACCGGGAGCTTGCGCCAGAACCCCTCCTCCGTCACGGGTGCGATCAGCGCGGTGGGGCCGGCGCGCAGCGCTTCCAGCAGTTCTCGCCGTTGCGTGTCACCGAAGGTGGGCACCGGCCGCTGGAGGACGAAGTTGACGGTCTCGGGGCGAGTATCGTACAGCACGATGCGGCTGCCAGGCAGCTCTTGCTGCGCTCGCTGAGCCAGTTGGGCGCTGCCGCCGCCCAGGTAGGGCGAGAGAACCGGCAGAATGCCGAACAGGACAGCCGCCACCACGACCACCTGGCCGGCCACCAGCAGGCCCAGACCCACACGCGCGCGACCCAAGAGCGCGGCGGCCGCACCCGCCGCGATGACGCCGTAGCCGATCATCCAGACCGCGACCGGCAGAACCAGCGCGCGCGCCTGTTGCGCCGCGCCGACACGGGCGCCCAGCCGCGCGCCGGCGGCCGGCAGGAGGGCGACCGCAGCCGCCAGCACCACTGACCCGATCAGCACCGCCAGCCAGGGCCCTCGCCCAGGCCGCTCGAGCCGGCGATCCAGTCCCGCACCCACCAGCAGCGCCATGGCCGGGAAGAGCGGAGTCACGTACCCCGGCAGCTTGGTCGCTACCAGGGAGAAGAGGACCAGAACGTAAGCGATCCAGATGATGCTGAGCCGGCGCCAGAAGCCAGCGCTCTCGCTGCCGGCCCGCCGCACGGTGATGAAGGCGGAAGGCAGGAACATCACCCACGGGAAAAACGAGACCGCGATCAGCGGGAGGTAGATCCAGAACGGCCCACCGTGGCCCTGCATGGGCTGGACCATCCGCCTGAGGTGTTCCTGGAGAAACAGAGTGGAGGTGAACGCCTGCCCGTGGCGCGCGTTCATCGCCAGGAACCACGGCGCGGCGATGGCGATGAAGATGGCAAGCGCGAGATACAGGAGCAGGATCGCAGATGGACGAGTACGCCGCCCGCCAGCGATGCCGATCAGCACATCAAGGACCACGATGCTCAGGCCGATCAGACCGGCCAGACCCTTCAACAGCACTCCGAACGCGAAGCAGGCCCCAAGCCCGATTGTGACCATGATGCCGGGGCGAGTGCGCCACCTCTCATAGGCGAGCAGCGCGAGCACGGTCAGACATGTCAGCGGGACGTCCATGATCCCCATGCGGCCGATCAGCACCATCTGGAGCGAGGTGGCCAGGGCGATCCCGGCGAGCAGCCCGGCGCGCCGGCCCCAGGCGCGGGCCCCGATCCGGACGGTGAGGACAACGGTCAGGATCGCCAGCAGGGCCGCAGGCAGGCGCGCCGCGAATGGATGCGCACCGAGGACACGGAAGCTGGCCGCGGCTAGCCAGTAGAGGAGGGGTGGCTTCTCCAGGAAGGGCCCGCCGTTCACCCGCGGCGTGACCCAGTCGCCGCTGGCCAGCATCTCGCGCCCGGCCTCGGCGTAGAGGGCCTCATCTCGGCCAAAGAGCGGGAGGTGCCCCAGCCCGCCGAGGAAGAGCAGGACCGTGGCCGTGATGAGCAGCGCGAACGGCGCCGCGCGGCCCTCCGGCAGGCTCAGGGCCGCCCTCCTCGCCATCGCGAGGAACACCCCGAGCGGAGCCGAGGGGCGGTGCAGGTCATCCCGTCTCACGCCAGGCTTCTTCTACGCCCCGGCGTCCGGACCTGTGGGAGCCCCGTCCCCGGGGCCACCGCGCCTGGCCCGGGCGCGCGCCCGCGACAGGACCCACTGCCCAACCGCGATCCCGACCATCGCTCCTGCCCACACGTCAGACGGAACATGGTCTCCCACCATTACCCGCGCGGCCGCGACGATCGCCGCAACGGTGAACAGCGGGAGGCGAAGCCACGGGAACCCGCCCGCCAGGACGAGCGCGATGGCGAAGGAAGTGGTGGCCTCTCCCGATGGGAAAGATTGTAACTCGTGCAGGCGCAGGTAGCCGAGCCAGGCATGGGGCGGCGCCGCTGTGACCCACGGGCGCGGCCGGTGCACGAGCACTTTGAGCACGTTGGCGCCGATGCCCGAGAGGGCGAGCGCCAGCAGCGCCCAGCCGGCGACCCCTGCCGCGCGGCTCCGCAGCACCGCGCCGACCACCACTACTGCCAGCAGCGCGGCCGCCTGCACGTAGCCGATCCCAAGCCAGCGCACTGTGTGACGGATGAAGTCCGCGAAGTGGGTGGAGTGAAGCGGCCTGACGGCGGCCATCACCGGCCCATCGAGCGCGAGCGCCAGCCCGAGCCCGAGCGCAAGTGCGATCCACACCCAAGGCGCACGGCGCGGTGTCGCCGCGCTCTCTCCTCCGGTCGGTGATGCGGTGATACTCAAGGAATCCTCAACTATCCGACGGGTGCGGGCCCGCTCCCTCGGCGCTCTCCGCCAGGCGCTGCCAGACGACCCGCGATGGCGCCGTGTTGATCACTCGCCCAACGCCCGATGGCTTTCCTTCAGTTGTTCGATCACCGGTATCTTCTGCGGGCACTTCGGCTCGCACTGCCCGCACTCGACACAGGCCCCCGCGTTGAGGTTCCCCTCCTCGCCGAACGAGCGGTAGCGCTGCCGGGCAGTCTCGGTGAGGCCATAGACGCGGTGGAGGTTCATGAGGCGGAAGCACTCCGGGATGTTGACTCCGTTGGGACACGGCATGCAGTAGCCGCAGCCCGTGCAATAGAGATCGGCCAGCCGCCGGTTCTCCTCCAGCATCTCGAGTATGCGCTGGCGCTCGCCGGCGCTGAGCGGCTCCTCCCGGCTGGCGGTGGCCGCGTTCTCCTCGACCATCTCGACGGTGTTCATGCCGGAGAGCGCCACCGTGACGTTGGGATTGGAGAGCACGAAGCGCAGCGCCACCTCCGGGCTACTCTTCGTGCCGGTCAGCAGGCCCTGGATCTGCTCCGAAGGGAACCCGAGTCGGCCTCCCGCCACCGGGCCCATCACGACCACGCCCAGCCCCTTCTCGTGAGCGTAGGCCATGCTCTCCTCGTTGGCGCGGTCGAGCAGGTTGTACTGGCAGGTCACGACCTCGAAATCGGGCGCCGCGTCTATGATGTCTACCATGCGCTTCGGGTCATCGTGGAACGAGAAGCCCAGGTGCTTGACCAACCCCTCCTCCTTCGCCTGGCGCGCGCCATCCACCGCGCCGCCCTTCGCCAGCACCTCCTGGGCCGAGGACCAGTTCAACGAGTGCATGTGATAGACATCAATGAAGTCTATGTCGAGGCGTGACAGCGACTGCTCGATGATCATCCGGCAGTCGTCGGCCTTCTTGGTCCGCTTCCCCCACGGCGGGTACTTGGTGGAGACCACCTTGCCCTCTCGCCTTCCCTTCAGCGCCTTCCCGATGACCATCTCGCTCTCCGCGTTGCAGTAGCCGACCGCGGAGTCGAAGTAGTTCACCCCCAGATCCATGGCGCGGCGGAGCACCGCGACCGTCTGCTCTTGGTCAACGTGCTCGCCGGCCATCTTGAACCTCATCCCGCCGAAGCCCAGGGCCGAAACCTTCAGCCCGGTCCGCCCCAACATGCGATACTGCATTTACTCCTCCCAGGTTGTGCGGCCAAGCGCCGCCGGCGCCGGATGGCGCTTACTCAACCAGTTCCTCGCCTCAATCCCGCAGACCTACCTGAATCCGGCGCCATGGCCGGGTGCTTGCACAATCGAGCGGCGGCTGCGCACCAACGCCGCAGCCCTGGAGCAGGATCGCGGCGACGCGGCAGGCGGCCCGCCGAGTCAGGGCGAACTTCTCGCGGCAGTTCTGTGGGCGGGGCGATGGCCGACATCCTATTGCAGGGCGGCACGGTCGTTGATGGCAGCGGGAGGCCAGCCTTCCGCGCAGACGTCGCCATCACTGGCGATCGCATCACGGCGGTGGACGCGGGGCCACTCGTGGGGCAGGAGCTTGCCTCCTGCCCAGGCCTTCTCACAAGGGGCAGAACGCAAGGTTCTGCCCTACGGCTGGAGGTGGACGGACTGGTCGTCGCGCCCGGCTTCGTAGACTGCCACAGCCACTCCGATCTGGATCTGTTCGCCGACCCGATGGCAAGGGCGAAGGCGGCGCAAGGCGTCACCACCGAGATCGTGGGCAACTGCGGTTTCGGCCCTTTCCCGGTGCGGAGCGAGGAGGCGGAGCGGCAGATGTCGGCTATGCTGCCCTCGTCCTCCCCGCATTCGGCTCGGCCCCTGTTCGCCTCACTCGCAGACTACCGCGCTGCACTCGTCCGCCACGGGATGGCCGTGAACGTGGCCACGCTGGTGCCGCAAGGCGCGGTGCGGATGAGTGTGATGGGCGGAGAGGACCGGCCCGCGCGCCAGGGCGAGCTGGACAGCATGTGCGAACTCGTGCGGCAGGCGATGGAGGAGGGCGCGGCGGGCCTCTCTTTCGGTCTCCTGTACGCGCCGGGCTGCTTCACGCCGACTGCGGAGCTATCCGCCCTGGGCCGGGTGGCAGCGGAGTGCGGTCGGCCGCTCGCGTTCCACGTACGCAATGAGTGCGATCAGTTCGAGGAGTCAATCGCGGAGGCGATCCAGGTGGGCCGGGAGACGGGCGCGCCGGTCCACATCTCTCATCTGAAAGTGGCCGACCCGGAGCACTGGGGCCGCATCGGCCGGGCTCTCGCCCGCATCGAGGAGGCCCGCGCCCGCGGTCAGACCGTGACCTGCGACCAGTACCCCTACACTGCGGGAAGCGGGCCTCTCCAGACGCTTCTGCCTCCGTGGTCTCTAGTCGGCGGAACCGGGCAGCTGCTCGCGCGGCTGGCCGATCCGGGCGCGCGGGCGCGCATGGCGGCCGCTCTCTCCGGGGCCGAACCCATCTCCGGCTGGTCCAACATCGCGCTGAGGATCGGATGGGACCGCATCGCCGTCAGCTCTGCCCCCGGCGCCGAGACGTGGGAGGGCCGACGGCTCGCCGAGATCGCAGCCGAGGCCGGCCGCGCCCCGTGCGAGATCCTGTTCGATGTGCTGCTGGCGAGCCGCGGCTCTGCGACAGGCATCTACCACCAGATGAGCGAGGAGGATGTCCGCACGGTGATGCTTCATCCCGCGCAGATGGTGGGCAGCGACGGGCTGCCTGCACCCGGCCGACCGCACCCTCGCCTGTGGGGCACGTTCCCGCGGGTGCTCGGCCACTACGTGCGGGAGTTGGGCCTGCTCTCGCTCGAGGATGCAGTGCACCGAATGTCCGGGAAGACGGCTCAGACCTTCGTGCTGCCCGACCGGGGCCTGGTCAGGGCCGGCTGCTGCGCCGACCTATGCGTCTTCGATCCCGCCCGCATCGCGGATCGAGCGACCTACGAGCATCCGACCGTACCGCCGGAGGGCGTCGTGCACGTCATCTGCAACGGCATGCCTACCGTGCTTGATGGCGCGCGGACAGATCGCAGGCCCGGCGTGTTCCTGGGTCCGGCCGGGTAGCGGACGGCCTCTCTGAAAGGCGCCCGTCGAGGCCGCGGCGAATCGGCCGCCGGTTGCGAGGGCCTCTTGCCTGATGGGCCAACTCCTTCCGAGGCAATCGCGAGGGCTCAGCCTGCGGTCGGTGGTGATCGGCATCCTCTGCGCGGTGCTGGTCAGCTTCGTCACGGCCTGGGCCGAGCAGGTCATCAAGCGGATCACGATCGGCATCCTCACCTTCCCACCAGTGACCTTCGGCGTCTTCGTGTTCGTCATCCTGGCGAACCGACTGCTGCGCCGCCTCCGGCCGCGACTGGCCCTCGGCCCCGCAGAGCTGCTCGTGGTCTACGTCATGATGCTGCTGAGCGCGTGGACTTCCTCCCGCGGCGCGCCCCCGCGGCTGATCGCCCTTCTCACCAGCGTCAACTACTACGCCGACCCGGCCAACAAGTGGCAGACCACGTTCTTCCCCTATCTGCCCCAGCACCTTATCCCCTGGGACGCCGGCGGCGAGCCGCGCCAGCCCATCGTGGTCGCGCTCTACGAAGGGCTGCACTACGGAGAGCCGATCCCATGGGTCCCCTGGGTGGCGCCGCTGCTCCGCTGGACGGTAGTCGTACTCCTCGTGTTCGGCGCCTTCATCTGCCTCGCCAGCCTGCTGCGCGCCCAATGGGCTGACCACGAACGGCTGAGCTTCCCGCTGGCTCAGCTCCCGATCGAGATGCTCCGGGCCGAGGCCGGCGAGCCCTTCTATCGCAGCAAGCTGCTCTATCTGGGCGCGGCCGTGCCCGTGGTCATCCATCTCATCAACCTCGCGCACAGCATCAACCCGAACCTGCCGCAGATCACTCTGCGGTGGGACCTCCGCACCCTCCTCTTCACCGGCCCTCCCCTGAATGCAATGAGCACTTTCAGCGCCTATCTCCCGCTCTCCGCCATCGGGTTCTTCTTCCTGCTTCCCACCGAACTGCTCTTCAGCTTCTGGTTCTGCTATCTCTTCCTGGCGAAGGGGCACGAGGCACTGCTGCTTGTGCTCGGGCAGACCCTGGACCGCCCCTCCCATGCCGACACCAGCCTCTACATGGCCAGCGCGGAGGCCGGTGGGTTCTTCGTGCTCGCCGGGTACTTCCTCTATCTGGCCCGCCCCCTGGTCATCTCGGCGCTCAGGAAGCCGCGGGGCGCCCGCAGCGAAGAGATGCTGTCCTACCGCGTCGCCCTGGTGGGGCTCGTCCTCACCATGCTCGCGGCCGCGGGCTGGTTCGCCCTGGCCGGCCTCTCCTTCTGGCTGGGGCTGATGGAGGTGGTGGTCTACGTGCTGGTGATTGCCCTGGTGATGACCCGGGCCACGGCCGAGGGCGGCCTGCTGATGACCGAGATCATCTTCACCCCTCTCGATGTCTACGGGATGTTCGGCCGCCGCCAGTTCTTGGGCGCCCGCAACCTGACCGCGATGATCTTCGCCACCCAGCCCTTTGCCGGCGACATGCGCGGACTGGCCCTCCAGGGGATGATGGACACTCAGAAGATCGCCGAGTCTGTCGGACTCCGGAGGCGATCACTGCACGCCTCACTGTGGATCGGCATCATCGCCTCACTGCTGGCCGGATTCGTCATCCACCTCTGGCTGAACTACCGCCAAGGCGCGATGGCGCTGAGCGGTCACTACCAGTGGCTGTCAGGCGTCTTCTTCGAGGAACATGCCGCCTTCCTGGGCGGCGAGGAGCGCTTCAACCCCGCGACTCCCATCTGCTTCCTGCTGGGGGCCGCCTTCACCGTCTTCCTGGCGGTCATGCGATTGCAGTTCTACTGGTGGCCGCTCCATCCGCTGGGCTTCGTGATGTGTGGCTCCTGGTCGCTGGTCGTCTACTGGCTGGCGATCTTCCTGGCCTGGCTGGTCAAGTCGCTTATCGTGCGCTACGGCGGCCTCTCGGGCTATGCGAAGGCGCGACCCTTCTTCCTGGGGCTGATATTCGGTGAGATGAGCATCGCCGTGGTGCTGGCCCTGCTGGACGCGATCTGGCACCTCCCCGCGCCCTACATCGCGTTCGACTGACCGAGCCGTGGGGCGGACAGGAATGCCCTGTGGGAGCCCGGTCCTCCGGGCGACGCTGCATCCGAATCGCCTCGGGGACGAGGCTCCCACACAGCTACTTGACGTCGGCCGTGCCGCCCGCTTCCTCGATCGCCTTCTTGACCGTCGCCGCCTCTTCTTTGGTGACGCCTTCCTTGACGGCCTTGGGTGCTCCCTCCACCAGCTCCTTGGCCTCCTTCAGGCCCAGGCTGGTGTGCTCGCGCACGGCCTTGATCACCTGGATCTTCTTCTCCCCGAACCCGGTGAGGATGACGTCGAACTGCGTCTTCTCCTCTACCGCCTCGGCCGCCGCCGCCGCGACCGGCGCGGCCATCGCCATCGCGCTCACGCCAAACTTGTCCTGAAGCGCCTTCACCAGCTCGTTCAGCTCCAGGACGTTCATCTGCTCGATCGCGGTGATGAACTCCTCATTCGTCAGCTTCGCCATCTCGCTCCTCCATGATTGCTCTTCGTAGGGCAGTCCGCCGCAGGCGGATTGCTCCTGCCAACTCGTTCTCTCCCGCGCGCTACGCGCTCGCAGCCGCGCTGGCCTCTTCTCGCTGCGCGGCGATCGCCTTCAGCGTGAGGACCAGGTCTCGCGGCACCGCCTGAAGCGTGCCCACCAACTGGCTCAGGGGAGCCGAGAGCACGCCCACCAGCCGCCCCAGCAGCTCCTCCCGGGGCGGGATGGCAGCCAGCTCGGCCAGTTGCCCGCCATCGAACAGATGGCTCTGCACCCAGCCGGCCTTGAAGTCCAACTGGTCGTGCCGCCGGGCGAACGCGCTCATCTCCTTCAGCACCTGCAGCGCGTCTCCCGAGACCAGCGTCACCGCGATCGGCCCCTCCAGATGCTGAGTCAGGCCCGCCCTTTCATCCTCCGCCAGGGCGCGGTGGAAGAGGGTCTTCTTGACTACCCTGAGCTGGCCTCCCAGCTTCCTCAGGCTCCGCCGAAGCTCCGTGAGGTCTTTGACCGTCAGCCCGCGGTAACCCGTGACGATGACCTCGCTCTGCGCGGCCAGGGCTTCGCGCAGCTCGGCCACTACCTGCTCTTTCTCTGACTTTCGCAATCCTCACCTCCTGCCGAAGTCGCTCCGGGTGTTCTCCCGCAAACAGAACTCCCCCGCCGAAGCGGGGGAGGCAAGAGGCCGGCTCTCGTGCCGACCACATCTCCGCCCTGCCTCGGCAGGCGCCCGCCTTGGCGGGCTTAGGCTCTCGCACCTGCTGTCTCTGGCAGCTCGCGCCTGTTCGCGCGTTGGCTCTGTCTGGACACTGTTTCATGACCCGCCGTGGGCGGGTCATGAAACAGCGCGGCAACAACGTTTCGCATTCGCAGGCGCATTCCATGCCCACGCAGGGGCAGCGGCGGGGCGAGAGGCCGTGAAATGCGCTGTAGTGTCTCTACATGGCCTCGGCCAGCGCCTCGGCCTGACCGGGGTCTATCAGCAGCGACGGCCCCATAGTAGCGCTGATCGAGATCTTGCGCAAGTACTGACCCTTGGCGCTGGCCGGGCGGGCCCGCACCACCGCCCCCAGCAGGACGGCCAGGTTCTCCCTTAGCTGCGGAATCTCGTAGGAGGCGCGGCCGATCGGGACCTGCACCACGCCGCCCCTGTCCATGCGGAACTGGACCCGCCCGCTCTTCAGCTCGCGCACGATAGCGGCTACGTCATCTCCCACCGTGCCGGCCTTGGGGTTGGGCATGCGCGGACCCAGCCGCTTGCCCAGCCGGCCCACCAACCGCATCATCTCCCGCGTCGCGACCAGCACGTCGAAGTCTTTCCAGCCGGCCTCGATCTTGGCCACCAGGTCCTCGGCCCCCACCACTTCGGCCCCCGCCTCCTGCGCCTGGGTGACGGCCTCCCCCCGGGCGAAGACCGCTACCCGCGGGGACTTGCCCGGGCCGTGGGGGAGGGTGACGATCCCTCGCACCACCTGCTCGCCTGACTTCGCATCCACGCCCAGCCTGATCGCCAGGTCAACGGTCTCGTCGAACTTGGCGGAGGCGGTCTCCTTGATGCGCGCCAGCGCCTCCTCCGGAGAGTATAGCCGCTCCGGCTCGACCGTGGCCACCGCGGCCGTGTATCTCTTCCCATGTGACATCGCGCGCTATCCTTCCACCTGGATGCCCATGCTGCGGGCAGTGCCTTCGATGATCTTCATGGCCGCCTCCACATCGTTCGCGTTGAGGTCGCGCATCTTCGTCTGCGCGATCTCGCGCACCTGTGCCCGCGTCACCTTCCCGACGACCGTGCGGCCCGCCTCGCCCGAGGCCTTCTCGATCCCGGCCGCCTTGCGCAGGAGCTGCGAGGCGGGCGGCGTCTTCAGCTCGAAAGTGTAGGACCGGTCCTCGTAGATGGTCACCTCGACCGGGATGATGGTCCCCACCTGGGAGGCCGTGGCTGTGTTATAGGCCTTGATGAGATCCATCAGGTTGATGCCGTGAGGGGCAAGGGAGGGGCCCACCGGCGGCCCGGTGGTCGCCTTCCCGGCCTCGATCTGCAGTCGCACTATCGTTCGCACTTTCTTCGCCATCGCCCGCTCCGTCAGTCCAGCTTCTCGACATCCGCAAAGTCCACTTCCACCGGCGTCTCCCGGCCGAAAATGGACACCAGCACCCGAAGCTTCTCGCGCTTCACGTCCACATCCACCACCTTGCCGTGGATGCCGTCAAATGGCTCCGAGGTGATCCGCACCGTCTCGGTCACCTGCCAGGCCGCCCGGAGAGATGGCGCTTCCTCGCTCACCGCGGTGAGCAACCGCTCCACCTCCTCGGGCTGAAGCGCAACCGGTTGCCGGTCGGGTCCCACGAAGCCAGTGACGCCTGCCGTATCCCGCACCAGATGCCGCGTATGATCGTCCAGCTCCATCTCGACGATCACATAGCCCGGGAAGACCTTGTGCTTGCTTACCTGCCGCCGGCCGCGGCGCGTCCCCCGGAGCTCCTCCTCTGTGGGCACCAAGATGCGACCTACGCGCTCTCCCAGGCCCAGGGAGGTGGCCCGTCTCTCGATGCTGACCTTCACCTTGTCCTCATGCCCGGTGAAGGTATGAACTACATACCACTGCTTCTTAGCCATCTGTCGTCTCGTCCGACCCCGCTAGCCAGTAGGGAACAGGGGCCGTGTGAGCTGCACCAGGACCTGGTCCCAGACATAGATGAACAGGCCCACGATCAGCACCACGGCGATCACCAGCCCGGTCATCTTCACCACGTCGTCGCGACTGGGCCAGACCACCTTCTGCAGCTCGAGCCAGGCGTCCCGGAAGAACCCTTTGACTTGGGCTGCACGGGATGTTCGGTTCACACTCACTTGGTGCTCCAGCTCCTGCCCGCTGGCAGGCCCGGCGGGATTCGAACCCACACCCTCCGGTTTTGGAGACCGGCGCTCTACCAGTTAGAGCTACGGGCCTACCACCTGCTCCGCCCGAGGCCTGCCCGGAGAACACCGGCGGCAGTACCGTGCGCCGAGGCGACGCTAGCGGCCCGCCCGCGCGGTAAGGCCAGTCTCCCGGTGCTCCGTGTGCTTGCGGCACTCGGGGCAATACTTGCGCAGCTTCATCCGATCGGGGTCGTTGCGCTTGTTCTTATAGCTCGTGTAGTTCCGGCTGCGGCACTCGGTGCACGCCCACCAGAACCCTCGGTCATGGATCCGGCTCTGCCGCGGCAAGGCCGACGCTCCCTTCCCACCGGCGCCCGTCTGCGCCGCCTGGGGGCCAACAAAAACCGAGCCGGCGGCCGCTTTCGGTACCGCCTGGCTCAACCCCGGGGGCACTCTATCATAGACGCCAGGCCTCCGTCAAGGGTGACTGGCGGCCGGGGTGAGACGAGACCGCTCCAGGGCCATCGCATCACCCATCACCCCCGCCACGAAAGCGGTCTCTCTGTAGGGCGGGGTCACCGAACCCCGCCTTCTTGCTCCCTTCGATCCCGGCAGGTCGGCGCCGCGCCGGGTCGAATCGCGCCCCGGAAGGACGAGGAGGCGGAAGGCGATGGCGAAGCGGCTGCGACTGGGTGTGCTGGCCTCAGGGGGAGGCACGAACCTCCAGGCAATCATCGTCAACTGCGCCGCCGGCCGGGTGAACGGCGAGGTGGTGGTGGTGATCAGCGATGTCGAGTGTGGCGCGCTCGAGCGGGCGCGCAAGGCGGGCATTCCCGAGCACCTGCTGAACCGCCACGACAAGCAGCGTTTCCCCACCCGGGAGGCCTTCGACCGCGCGGTGGTCGAGCGCCTCCAGGCTCACGGCGTGGACCTGGTTTGCCTGGCCGGCTATCTGCGGATCATGACCTCGGAGTTGGTGGACGCCTATGCCGGCCGGATGATGAACGTCCACCCCGCTCTGCTGCCCTCCTTCGGCGGTCGCGGCATGTGGGGCCATCACGTCCATCAGGCCGTGCTCGACTATGGCTGCAAGGTCTCCGGCTGCAGCGTCCACTTCGTCTCGCTCGAGACCGATGGCGGCCCCATCATCCTTCAACGCGCCGTGCCGGTGGAGGAGGACGATACGCCGGAGACGCTGGCCGCGCGCATCTTACCGCTCGAGCACGACACCTATACCCAGGCCATCCAGCTCTTTGCCGAAGGCAGACTGAGGATAGAGGGACGTCGGGTTCGCATCCTGCCACCAGCCGAGCGATGACCAGACGACCAAAGGCCGAACCGCAAGCCGCGGGGCCTCAGGGCCTCTCGCTGCTGCCTGTCATCACCGTCATCCTGGGGGTGATGGTGGGCGTGCAGATCGCCATCTTCCTCCTGCACGCCTACCAGACCATCACCTTCCCTTACCAGTTGGACTACGGCGAGGGCCCGATCCTCCAGATCGCGCTGCGCGTGGCGCGAGGCCAGGAGCTCTACCCTCCCATCAACCGTCCGCCCTACGTCATCGCCAGCTACGAGCCGCTCTACTATCTGCTCTCCGCGCTCGGGGTGCGGATCACGGGGCCGAGCTTCCTGGTGGGGCGGCTGATCTCGTTCCTCAGCGCGCTGGGGGCGGCCACCTGCGTGGCCCTCGTCGTGTGGTGGAGGACGGGCCACCGCTTCTCGGCCTATGTCGCCGGCGGCCTGGTGCTGGCCATGCCGCACTTCCTGGTATGGGCCACGCTGATGCGAGTTGACATGCTGGCCCTGGCGCTGGCGCTGGTCGGCTACTGCCTCTGGGCCCGCCAACGCCGCGCGGCTGCCATGCTGCCCTTCGCGCTCGGCGTCTTCACCCGCCGCACGAACATCGCGGCGATGGGGGCGGCCTTCACGCAGTACGCCCGGGAGCGGGGTTGGCGGCCGGCGGTGCGGGCCTTCGCAGCGCAAGTTCTCCTCATCCTCCTCCTGCTGGCCGGAGGCGTCCTGGTGACCAGAGGCGGGATGTACCACCAGCTCTCACAGCACACCGCCAGCTCCCTGGGAAAGGCCTGGTCGTGGGCTCAGCTCTGGTCGCTGATCTGGTTTCCGCTGAAGGTCTGGCCGATCTACTTTGTGATCACGGTGATAGGAGCGATCTACTGCCTCGCGCAGCCGAGCCAGCGCTCTCTCTTCGTCTTCTTCATCTACGCGTGCGTCATCTTCCTCACCGGAGGCCGGATCGGCTCGGCCCACAACTACCTGCTCGAGCCCACGGCGGTGGGGGCGATGATGTTCGGCGTGATGTGGGCCGAGCTATCCCGGCGCGCGGGCCTGGCGCGGCTGGCCCTGATCGTGATCGGCGGGGCGATCGCGATGCAAATGAGCTGGACCGATGCCCACTTGAGCTACACCATCAGCCTGCTCCGCGCCGAGATCGGGCCGAACTCGGGCCGCTACATCGTGGAGCGGATCAGGGAGGCCGACGGCCCGGTGCTGTGTGAGGATGTCGGGATGACCGAACTTGCGGGCAAGGAAGCGCCGCTGGAGCCCTTCGAGTTCACGCAGATGGCGCGCCACCACGCGCTCGACCCGGCTCCAGTGTTCCGCCAAGTGCGGGCGGGAGAATACGCGCTGATCATCACGCGCTTCGACCCCTTCGACCCGCACGAGATCGAACTTCACCACCCGGGAGAGGACTGGAAGGCGGGCCGCTGGCCCGACGGCCTCATCCAGGCCCTGGTGGCCAGCTATCGGCTCGAGCAGGAGGTCGGCCCCTACTTCGTCTTCGTACCGAAGGTCAGGCCGCCGGGGCTGTGAAGCGGGCATCCCCGGGAGGTAGCAGCCCCCTACCGGCGGAATCCCTTCGCTACAGTTTCTCTTGTATTACGGTGACAACCGTAATACAAGAGAATCTCCTGTAGAAGCGTCACGCTCTGCGCTGAGGAGTTTCTTGCATTATGGCTCGTATCACTGTAATGCAAGAAACTCCATAGGTCACCGAAAGGAGATGAACGATGGGTGTCACGCGGCGCGAGGTTCTGAGTGCGATGGCGATGGGTTTGGCGGCGGCTTCGGCCGCGAAGCTGCTGTCAGGCGGCGAGTCCGCCGGCGGGCGGAAGCCGGGCAAGGCCGGGCCTGGCAAGAAGGAAGCCAAGAAGCTGCCGCCGTTGGCGCGCCGCGGCATTCACGTCATGGCGGGCGGCCCGGCCTCGATGCCGGCCCTGGAGCAGTTGATCGGGGAGCTCGCGCCTACGCTCGGGCTGAACTGGGTCATCCTCGAGGTCGGCGATGGTTTCGCCTACCAGAGCCATCCGGAGTGCGCGGGGACGGATGCCCTGACCAAACAGGATGCGCGCAAGCTGGCGGGCCTGGCGCGAAAGCGCGGCATCACGCTCGTGCCGGAGTACAACTCGTTGGGTCACCAGTCCTGGCGCGAGAGCACGGGGGCGCTGCTGCGCGCCCACCCCGAGTTCAACGAGGCCCCTGACATGGACCCCACCGCGGCAGGCTTCTACTGCATGAGCTGGTGCCCCAATCACCCGGCCCTCTACCCCATCGTCTTCGATCTCTATGATGAGCTGCTCGACGCCTTCCAGGCGAAGGCCTTCCACGTCGGAATGGACGAGGTGTTCATCCTCGGCCAGTGTCCGCGGTGCAAAGGCACGCCGAACTCCCAGCTCTTCGCCAAGGCAGTGAAGGACCTCCACGCGCACCTCGTGGACAAGCGCAAGGTGGAGATGCTGATGTGGGGAGACCGGCTGCTGAACGACGCGGATATGCACTACGGGTCGTGGGACGCCAGCGCGAACGACACTTGGCAGGCGGTGGATCTGGTACCCAAGGACATCGTGATGTGCGACTGGCACTACGGCCTGGACAGCCCTGACTTCCCCTCCGTCCAGTTCTTCCAGGGCAAGGGCTTCCGGGTGTGGCCGGCAGGGTTCAACGATGCGGATGCCGTCCGTCGCTTCATCGAGGTAGCCAGGAAAGAGGCGACGCCGCTGATGGTGGGCTACCTGGCCACCACCTGGACGGATGTCACCCGGGTGGTCGCAGGTCTGGCGGGCCAGCCTTACCAGGAGAGAAGGCAGGAGATCACCCGCGTCGTCACCTCGGTGAAGCTGGGGGCAGCTCTCGCCCGCGGCGAGGACATCCCAGCGGCTCAGCCCGCAGGCGCCTGAGGCGCGGGGCCGCGCAGGCGGGGCGCCGGAGGGCTTGGTGACGAAGCCGCTGTTCGGCTTGACGGTGGGCGCCGAGGAGGCCGCGAGGAGGGCGGCCGAGTTAGGCGTGGACTTCGTGGACCTCCACTTCGGCGGCGACGTGGACTCGCTGGCGCCGGCCCTGGAGGCCTGCGACGGGCGCGGCCTGGGCTACGTGCTCAACTTCGAGAAGGCGCCCATCGGCTGGGTGCCTCCCTCGCGCCTGAAGCAGGACCTGGAGGGGCGCGGAGGCTTCCTCGGCTTCCTGCTCGATGAAGCCGACCACATGCAGATCAACGCCCACTGGCCCGTGATCGAGTATTACAGCTACCAGGGCCAGCACTATCTGGCCGAGACCGAGGGGCTCGACCTGTTCGCGGCGCGGGCCGCGGTGCTCGACTCCCTTTGCCACCGGAGCGAGGACTGCGCGGTCGGGGGCAGGCCGGCTGCGGTCGAATTCCTCTTCCCCGTGATGATGCACACCGCGGCGCGGGCGGGGCTGCACGTGAGCCCGAAGATCCTGAAGGAGACCTGTGGGCCGGCGATGCTGGCGGTGGCCCAGGGGGCGGCTCGCCAGTACGGAGTGGACTGCTGGGTGGATGTTGACTACTGGTGGCATAACGAAGTCATCGGTCACCCGGCGAGGCGATTCCGGTCCGCCCTGATGCTCGCCTACTGGTCGGGCGCGAGCCTGATCTATGTGGAAGGGGGGGCGCCCTGGTCGGGGGGCCACTCCGAGGGGCTGGCGATCGAGCGCGCGTACCAGGAGTTCCTGCGAAACTATGTCCCAGCCCATCCGCGACCCTACACCTGGCGGGACCTCCGTCCGTCCACCGCCATCGTGCGCTTCGATGACACTTGCTTCGACGATCGCCAGCGCTACCTCGGAGAGTACCCAGGGCTGCTCTACGGGCATGTGCCGTGTGAGCCGGAGAACACCGAGTGGCTGGCCATCTGGAGCCTGCTCTCGCACGGCTTCGTGCGCACGGATTCGGTGTCCCACCAGTGGGAGTCACGGCGGTTCGGGTCGCGGACGCTGTTCGCCCCCCTGGAGAACGTGGTGGTATACGATCACGAGGTGGGCTACGAGACGCTCGCGGGCCTCAGGGTGATCTTCCTCACCGGAGTGCTGATCGGCGAGACGACGCGGGAGGCGGTGCAGCGATGCGTCCGGGAGGGGGCGCTCTGCGTCCTGCCGCCACGGCTGGCGCCGCCGGGATCGGGCCTGGAGCGCGCGCGTGAGATCACCGCGGTGGACGACGGGGCCGGGAGGTGGTTGGTAGTGCCGGAGTTCTACCGGCTCCACTATGAATGCTTCTGCGGCGGGCCGGTGAACCGTTCGCTGCGGGAGGCGTTCGAGGGGCTGATTGGCGATGGCGACCACCTGGCCTATGACTTCGGCGCCTGGGAGGTTCGAATCGCCCAGCAGGGAGGCGATTACCCGCGCCATGACCTGATGGCGTGGCGCGTCCCACTCACTCAAGCAGGGGCTGACCCCGACACACTGGAGGTCGAGGTACGGGCGCGGTAGGCCAGTCCCGTTCGGCAGGAGCACTGGCGCGCCCCTCAGCGGTCAGATCCCCGCGTTGCTCTGCGGGCCGCCTATCTTGCGGAGCGCGGCGGCGATCTCGTCAATACCCAGGGAGTACATGGCGCGGGCCTCGCTCAGACAGCCGGCGGCGCGAGCGCACTGCTCTTCGGTCGGCTCCTGCTTGCGGTCGCCGAGGGCGGCGCGCGCGGACTCCAGCGCGGCCGCGTCCTTCGCGAAGTGGCCCGCGGCCAGCTCCAGATACGGCTTCGCCTCCGGGTACTTCGGCGCGATCTCACGCAGGAAGTCAGCGGCCGCCTTGTGCGTGCTGGGGTAGACGAGCAAGGGGTAAAAGTCATCCGGCGGCAGCATCTTCACCCAGCCGAGATCCTGCTTCTCGTCCCGGGTCTTCGCCCGCGTCAGCGTGCCGCGTCTCTGGTAGCTCTCGACCCACGAGTCGTAGCAGCGCAGGCCCGATGGCATACCGGGGAGGCTGGTGGCGATCCCGTGTGCGTGCGCGACCGCCTCCCTCAGCGCGGCCAGCTCGGCCTTCCGCGCGTCGAAGTCCGCGATCTTCTTCCCAATGATGATCGCGCCGAGGGCGGGGGCCACGTCGCTCTCCGCGACCCGCGCGACCGCAGCGTGATCGTACGCTTCTCCGCCCAGGTAGCAGCCGCGGCCGATGAGCTCTCCCTTCTCCTCGTCGTAGCCGGCGGCGACATTGAACTCGGCGGTCGTGAACGCGTTCCAGACCAGCACGGGCCGGCCCGCTCCGATCTCCGCCTTGACGCGGTCCAGCAGTCTGGGCAGACCTGCCTTCGGCTCATCGTTGGGACCGCCCAGTTCGACACGCTCAACCTCGTAGCCGAGGAGCTTCACCAGGTCGCCCGGCCACATCGCCGCGTCGCACGTCGGGGCGCAGGGACAGGGCCCGGCAATCCGGAACGCCGCGCCGGAGATGCCGGCGACATAGGCCGGCGAGTACCTCTCGCCGCGGTAGGTCAGGATCACCCGCACGCCCTCGAACAGCGGCTCGTTGACGCGGTACTGGTCCACACCCTCCAGCACGACGCGTTCCGGCATCGCTCTCGCCTCCGTCTTCGCACCTCCCTGTTGGGCAGGAGCTTGCTCCTGCCACGTGAGCATCGGAACGACCAGCGCGAGCGCAAGGCACATCCACCTGGCTGGCATGAGGCACTCCTGGAGCTTAGAGACCCTGACAGAACGTCCCCACCCGGCCTCCACCGTTCGGCAGGAGCTTGCTCCTGCCCGTCCTGCATCGGGCGTGACGGTGTCGCTGAAGACTCTTGGTAATGTCCACTGCTCCCGACCGCGCCTGCCGCGTCTCGCCGCTACTCGGTTCGCCGGGCACGGTCGCGCTCGGCCAGGCCTCCGAGATACTGGCTCACGGCGGCCTCCCAGCGCCCCTGCGCGCCGAGGATCGCTTCGACCGCTTGGCGGACGGCCCCGCGGCCGCCGAGCGCGTCGGTGACCAGGTCGGCCTGCGCCCGAATCTCGGGCACGGCATCGGCCGGAGCCATGGAGACGCCGGCGATCCGCATCGCCTCGCCGTCATTGAGGTCGTCGCCCATGAAGGCCACCTGTTCGAGGGAAAGCTGCTTCTCCGCCGCCAGGGCGCGCAGGGCGGCAGCCTTGTCGCCGATCCGCTGGAGCACATCGCCGATATGGAGGTCCCGCGCCCGGCGCTGCACCACGGAGGAGACACGGCCGGTCATGAGCGCGACCTGAAGGCCTGCCTCGGCTGCCACCCGGAGGCCGAGACCGTCTTTGACATCGAAGGCCTTCAGTTCCTCGCCCGCGTCGCTGTAGATGACGGCACCCTCGGTCAGCACGCCGTCTACGTCGAGCACGAGCGCCTGAATCTTCGCCAGCCGAGCGCGGAGCTCGTCCGGAGTCCTCACTTGGGCGCACCCTCCATCGCCGCGCGGCGGGCCGCATCAACGGCCAGCACCTGGGTCAGCAGGGCCGGCAGGTCGCTGAGCGGGAGTTGGGTCTCGCGGTCGGAGCCGGCCTGCGCGGGCTCCGGATGGACCTCCAGGAAGAGCGCGTCGATGCCTGCCCCGGCCGCCGCCCTGGCCAGCGGCGCAATGAACTCGCGCTCTCCCCCCGAGGCGGCGCCCGCGCCGCCGGGGAGCTGTACGCTGTGCGTGGCGTCGAAGACCACCGGCCACCCCAGCTTCCTCATGGCCGCCAGGCCCCTCATGTCAACCACCAGCCGATGGTAGCCGAAGGTGGTGCCGCGCTCGGCGACCAGCACCCCGCCCCTCCCCGAGGCGGTAGCCTTGGCGACGATCGGCGCCATGTCCTCCGGGGCCATGAACTGCCCCTTCTTGATCAGCAGCGGCTTGCCCGTCTGCGCGGCCGCGACCACCAGGTCGGTCTGCCGGCAGAGCAAAGCCGGGATCTGCAACATATCAACAACCTCGGCCGCCCGCTCCGCCTGCCACGGCTCGTGGACGTCCGTGTCAACGGCGAGCCCAGTCTCGGCCTTCACTGCCTCCAGGATACGCAGCCCTTCTTCCAGCCCAGGGCCGCGGGAGGAGTCCAGGCTCATGCGATTGGCCTTGTCGAAGGAGGCCTTGAAGACGACCGGGATATGGTACTCCTGTCCTGCCCGCGCCACCGCCCGCGCAATCACCAGCGCGGTCTCCCGATCATCTATCACGCAAGGCCCGGCGATCAGCGCCAGCGGTCCATCTCCGCCGACCTCGACCGAGCCGACCCGAACGACTCTCGCCACTGGGTACTCAGACATGGCTGCTCCCCCTTACGACAGCCAGTGCGTCCTGCGGTGTGATGAGGGGCCGCGCCCCCTCCGCCAGGAGCTGAGCGTTGCCCGGCGCGCGACGCCGATCCTGCGAGGCCACTGCGAACACCGGTCTGCCTTCCCGCAGGGCGCACTTCGCCGTGTGCACCGCGCCGCCCTCTGCCCGCGCCTCGACAATGATGACCGCGCTCGCCAGGCCGGCCGTGATCCGGTCGCGGGCGTGCAGGGCCTGAGGGAGCAGCGGCGCGGCCGGCGACAGCTCCGAGCAGAGCGCGCCTCCTTCAGCCACCTGGCGGCTGAGCCGACCGATCATGGCGGCCCCGCCGCCCGCAGCCGCTCCAGGTCGGCCGGCGTGTCCACGCCGGGAGACGCGTGCGAGACCACCACGACGCGAATGCGGTATCCGTGTTCGAGGGCGC
>Ga0315280_10001531_pt1 | contig 39442 bp, 39 predicted proteins | sample YL17G06_40_MG_FD_203697 | JGI IMG/M metagenome (GOLD analysis project Ga0315280, IMG submission 203697) | Sediment microbial communities from Yellowstone Lake, YNP, Wyoming, USA - YL17G06_40 | ecosystem: Environmental > Aquatic > Freshwater > Lake > Sediment | place: USA: Wyoming | collected... | reverse complement strand
CTATCTAAGCAGTTCCTTTGCCAAGAAACCTGACGGGCTATGATCACCCTGAAGGTTTACGTAGGTTTGTTGGAACCTCTCAAGAATCACACAATGAGCCCTACCGAGCATCCTTGATTACATGGAAACTCGACATATGAACAAGAACTCTCGGTAAAGCCCTTTCTCTAGTGGCATAGTATCCTTTTGTGTAGAGGAAAGCTTTTCTTGGTTTTGGTGTTCGTCAGTAAAAACGTCAGTTGGATTGTTGTCCTGGCGACAGTTCAGTGGATATGCCATCGCCCATGAAAAGCTTTGGCAACACACTCTCGGCTGTGGAGCTGAACGTCGAAACCATGAGAACATTGCGGAACGTAGAATGGGCTTGGGGCGAAGTGTCCACTCCCCCATGGTCAGCCTATGCATTGAAGCTCACAAACGCCTAACCAAGAAGTCGCCGTTGTGGGTATGTAGACTGCGAGGTTGACTGCTTCAATAGCCCAGTAGCTTGCTGGATGCAAAACCTCAACCGTCTGCCAGCTGTTTGCGCCGTGAACCTACCAAGGAGTTGTCAGTTTTAGAGAATGGACTTGCCTTTTCGGGTTCAAATTCCGTTGGGTCTGCCTTTCACCAAAGGTGCCGCTAAAGCAGCAGATAGTACGCGGGCAAATGCGGCTCTGGTTCTATATGCATGTTGAAGTGTCCATGGAAAGTCACTGAACGACCAACATAGTCGCTCATTGCCTAGGGTATTTGTGAGACCCTTCAAACTAGACCGTGCCTGGATAGTGACACTATTGCGGAAAAAGTGTTGGGATCTATACTACGACCTACGCTGACATAGAGGCCACACCGCTCCATGCATACTAAGAGCCGAAGCGTGCACCAAAAACATTAAGCGACGCCTACCTTCACAGGCAGGACGTGAGAAAATGCTGACCGACTCAAGAAGATACTGGGTAAACAAAAAGTAGACGCCATTGACGACAAGATCTCAATCTGCTAGAGCCTTGTTCATGTGCTCTATCAGCGTCGGCAGATCAGCAATCGACGTGATAAGATAGGTCGCACCGTAAGCCGTCAACTCCTTTTCAGAAGAAACACCCGTAGGCAACCCAACAGCAACAACCTTCAGCTCAGCAGCACACTGCATGTCCCTGGTTCCATCTCCAACCAGCATGGTTTCGCCTGAGGTGACATTCAACGCATTCAAAGCCGCCTGCAAGTGTTCGCTGTTCGGCTTAACATACCTCACCTTATTCCTCGGAACTACCGCGTCAAAATATTCGGCTATGTTAAAATGCTTCAGAATGTAGCTAGTAGCCCTTTCACTGTTAACTGTGCACAAACCGATTTTCAAACCCATCTTCTTCAACACGATCAACGTGCTGACAACGCCTGGAAGGAGAGTAGTGCTCCCGGCAGCTTCCAACTCATGTTTCTCGGCGATGGCCAGCGCCCTGCCACGAATGTCTCCAACAGTCTTTTCGGGTTTACCTTTGTTCTTCAAGAAGATCTCAGTTTTCTTCAACATGTCAAATATGCTCTCATTTGTCTGTAGAACCGATGCCGGTAAGCCCTTGTTTATCAGGAAACTCCGAACCTCAGCCCTGACGGCCATATAATCCATGTTGAAGGCTGCAATCGTCCCGTCCAAGTCGAAGACAACTGCTTTGATCGCCAAGTCATCACTTGCCGCTTGCGGAGTGAAGGGCCTAATCACATGATACGAAGAGATATACTTTATGGTAAATGCTCCACGCACCGTAACAGGCAGAAGCAAACCGAATAACCAACCTTGCACAATATATCTGTGATGCCCCATGAAGCCTGAAGAATGCACAAAAGAGAAGCTATGGCCCATACTGATCGAAACAGTCCACACCTTGACAATGTACCCAAATCACAAAGGATACACAAGAGAAAACATCCTTCAAGAAAAACCAGACATAATCCCCGAAGAACTAGCAGCAAGGCTCAACACATCACTGGGTGAAGCACTAGTAATTCTCTACGAACTAGCCTTGGAAAAGACCCAACAGACTTAACCGAAAAAGATCAGATAAGCCCCAAAAACGAGTACGCCTTCACTCTTGCGTTATCGGATTACAAACTTGGTTTCACGTCAGCAGTTGAGCAAAAATGTGTTGTTCGTTACAATTTTGTTTGACTGACAGAAAAATCGCCAAATAGCCAAAACAGCGCGTAGAGCACCCATGAGCCGCAGGCATGATAGACTTTGAAAGAACTAAGAAGCTGTTGAAACCTTTGGCTTATGATTCGAGACTTCGAATATTGAACTGCATAAACAGCGAAATCTCGAACCCCGCCGAAATAGCCAAGAAACTCGGAAGGCACAGGTCACCTATTGAAAAACACCTCAGAGTCATCCTTGCAGCAAACATCGTTGGAAAACATCCCTCATTGACTAAGAGTGGGCAGCTTTCGAACTGCTAAACGTGATCCTGAACAAAAGTCAAAAACTCTGGCTCGCCACGTCTCAGACTAGCACGCTCCCATACTTGAGCTGGGCCATCCCCGAAACGCGTTGAAAAATCGTGAGGGGAATCAAATTCTCACAGCTGAAAAGACTCGCAAATCGACGATCACATGACGTTGGGATACAATGATTTCAGTTTCCCAGTCTGAGTATTCGAGGGTACTCTGCTTCGCACTCAAGGCGTTGCCTGCATCAAGCGTAGGGCATTGAACACACAATATCTGAATGAATGGTTCCTACTCCACGACGTATCGATAAGCTATGTGCTTGCCTGCCGTCGGGCTTTTCCGTATTACGCGCAGCACGTCGCCGGGCCTTGCACCAATGGCTTTCACCGCCGGATCAGAAGACCCAATCTGCGGCAACTGGTAGGGCTGAACCCTATACTTCGAAAGCAATTGCCGCCTCTCTTCTTCTTCTAGAATCTCATGTAAAGGAACAAGCTTGTGCTCGAAGAGATCAAAGGCTGGAAAAGTCTTGGGCAGCAACTCAATCTTCCTTTTCTTGGCACCCTGTTTTACAGCATGCGTGTATCTTCCATCAGTAACGATTATTCCATGTTCCACATCAGCATCTTTCATGGCCTTCTGCAAACGGTTAATCGAAGCTATACCTACAGTGCTTTCGCCTGGAACGCACCAGACCAAAGCTTTCTCCTTTTCCTTAGGCATATCAACAATGTAACCAACAGCATCCTCGTGCTTCTGTTTCTTGATAAGCTTGTATCTCCTAAGCTTGATCAAAACCTCAGCCTTGCGCTCTTCCAAACTCCCGAGCTTCTTACTCAAACGTGAGACCTCAACTCAGAGAACAGTCGAAACTTAAACGAAACATTAACCCTTTAAACTTTGTGCTCCAACCATGAGTTACGAACAACTTCTCCTCTTCGCATCGCTGAAGATGTGAGCCGCTCGAGCAGGATTTCAGATTATCGGCGTCCAAGAAGGAAAAAACATGGACAACTGCACTTGCAGAACCAGAGATATGCACGCAAGAGTTGAGAACCTGAACGTATTCCCCAAAGCTTTCTAGACCCGGAGAACAACATCTTCAGCGTAACTTTTCATCACATCAGCATAACCCGATATAATCTCCCGCGAATAGGGGATGAGAGTCTTGAACTTCTCATCTAGAGTGTCACCTGAGACGAATTGCTGGAAGACGAAAGTTCTGGCTCCCTTGACCACTTCGCATATTTTGTGCACGTCTTCCATTTCGACAAAACTGGGAACAACTGTTGTTCTGAACTCATACTCCACTTTTCCAGTTTTCAAGATTTCAATCGTGCGAAGAAGCTCAGCCGTCTCTTTGGCTCCTAAGCGTCGATACTTTTCCAATGATGTTTTCACGTCCAATGCAACATAGTCAACATACGGTAGACATTCTTCTAACGTTTTCGAATCCAACCCGTTTGTGTCAAGCTTCACCAGAAAGCCTTTTTCTTTAAGCTTCCTCAAGAACCTCGGGGTTTCTCTGTGAATCGTTGGCTCTCCACCAGTCACAACAATAGCATCCACGTATTTCCTGCGATCTTGAAGGATCTTCAAGGCCGTTTCATCGGTTAGGAACGGAGGTTTAGGGTCCACGACTATTCTCCAGTTATGGCAAAATGGGCAGCGCAGGTTGCAGCCCGGGGTGAAGAGCACTGAGGTTATTTTATTCGGAAAGTCCACAAGGCTTGTCTTCTGCAGTCCACAAAACTTCATGAGCCATTCACTCAAGCAGGCACGGGTGCGACTTGCACAACGGTAGATTTGTCGAAAGTTCGTCGTATCGCAAACTCTGCCTGCTTGCCATCATTCCACTGGTCAACTGGCCGTAGGTAACCTACCACCCTTGAGTAGACTTCGCATTTGGCTCCGCATGTTGGGCATTGTTTGTGTTCTCCGTTCATGTAACCGTGGGTTGGGCATATGCTGAAGGTCGGCGTTAGTGTGAAGTAGGGTAGATGTGAACTCCACGAAACTTTCCGGATTAGCTCAGCCGCTGCTTTCCATGATTGCAGCCTCTCTCCGAGGAATATGTGGAAGACTGTTCCGCCTGTGTAAAGCGTCTGCAATTTGTCCTGATGCTCCAATGCCTCAAACAGGTCACCTTCATAGTCAACTGGCAACTGCGAACTGTTTGTGTAGAAGGGTTCAGCGCCTGCCTTCACGTTTTTCTCATTGGCCGCGATAATGTCTGGATATTTCCTCTTGTCTATGCGTGCGAGCCTGTAACTCGTTCCCTCGGCTGGCGTAGCTTCAAGGTTGTACATGCTTTCCGTCTCCTCCTGAAATTCCACCAGCTTTTCACGCATGCGTGTCAGGACTCTCACTGCAAAATCAGCTCCTTCCGGCGAAGCGATGCTGACCCCGAATAGGTTTGAAATCGCCTCATTCAGACCCACTATGCCAATGGTCGAGAAGTGGTTTCGCCAGTGCTTGGCATGCTGCGCTTCGACACCTCTGAGATAACGCCTTGAGTACGGGTAGAGGCCAAGCTGAGTGAACCCTTCAAGGACTTTCCGCTTTATCTCCAAGCTGTCCTTGGCGATCTCCATCATGCGTTCTAGACGTTCAAAGAACTCGTCTTCATCCTTGGCTAGATAGCCTATGCGCGGAAGATTGAGGGTGACAACACCTATTGAGCCTGTTAGCGGGTTTGCGCCGAAAAAGCCTCCGCCACGTTTGGCCAGTTCTCTGTTGTCAATTCTCAGGCGGCAGCACATGCTCCTAACATCTTCAGGTTTCATGTCACTATTGATGAAGTTGGAAAAGTATGGAACCCCATATTTTGCCGTGACCTCAAAGATCCTTTCAGCAACAGGCGATTCCCAATCGAAATCTTTCGTCACACAATACGTCGGTATCGGAAAGGTGAAGACTCTGCTTTTCGAATCACCCTGACTCATAACATCCGCGAAAGCCATGTTGAACATTTCCATTTCGGCCTCCATGTCACCATAGGCAGCGTCCATAACTTCTCCACCAACGACGACATTCTCATTTTTCATGAAACTTGGGACCGTCAAGTCCAACGTCACGTTCGTGAAAGGCGTCTGGAATCCCACTCGTGTGGGTACGTTCATGTTGAAAAAGAATTCCTGTAATGCTTGTTCAACGTCTTTCTGGGACAATCTGTCATAATGTATGAACGGCGCCAAGTAGGTGTCAAACGTACTGAAAGCCTGTGCCCCTGCAGCCTCACCTTGAAGCGTGTAGAAGAAGTTTACAGCTTGCCCAAGCGCTGTGCGGAAATGCTTCGCAGGCTTGCTTTCAATCTTCCCTGAGATCCCGCCAAAACCCGAAACAAGCAACTCTTTCAAGTCCCAACCAACGCAGTATGCGCCTAGAACGCCTAGATCGTGAATGTGCATGTCTCCTGAGAAATGTGCATCGGCAATGTTCGGCGGATAAATGCGCGTGATCCAATATTTTGCCACAACAGTTGACGATAGATAATTATTCAAGCCCTGCAGCGAATAGCTCATGTTGGAGTTTTCTTTCACACGCCAGTCTTCCATTTCCAAATACTGGTCTACAAGGTCTGCTGAGCTCAGAAGCGATGCCAGCTCGCGTAAGTCCTGGTGTTGCTTTCTGTAAAGAATGTAAGCCTTCGCCGTTCGCGCGTGTCCGTTTTCAATGAGCGTTTTCTCAACTATGTCTTGAATTTCTTCTACTGTGGGAACACCGTCTTCTCCGAAGCAGCGGCCCAGCTCAAATACAACCTGATCGCTGAGTTTCTTGGCTTGTTCCTGATCTTTTCCGCCAACGGCTTTGGCGGCCTTCAATATCGCCTTCGTTATACGTTCTTGATCAAACGGTTCCAACTTTCCCTCGCGTTTTCTAACAAACTTCATATTCTTACCTCTTTGAGCAATTTCTTAAAATCTTCAGGCTCCTCGAACTCCTTGTATACCGAGGCAAACCTGATGTATGCGACCCGGTCAAGCTTCTTCAAATACTTCATAAGGAGGTCCCCAATCTCGCGGGAGCTTACCTCCTCTTTGCCGAGCGACATCAGATCCCGCCTAGCATAATCCGCAAGTTCATGGATTTGATCCATCGTCACAGGTCTTTTCTCGCAGGCTTTCTGAAGACCTCGCACAATCTTGTTCTCGTCGAAACGTTCCAGCCTGCCGTCCTTTTTCTTCACCATCAATTCGATGGTTTCTACGTACTCGTAGCTTGTGAAGCGCCTACCGCATTCTGCACACTCTTTTCGTCGCCTAACAGTGTTGTCCGGCGAGTCACGCGTTTCGAGGGTTTTGAGGGTTTCAGCCCCACAATATGGACATTTCATAACATCACTTTTTGCGCCACACAAGACCTTAGTGTTTGATGGACAAAGTAGACGCTGTATCTAGTGTTTTGTTATTTAAATCATTTCCACAGTAATATAGAAATTGCCAGTCAAACATGTTTGGAAAGCATGCCAAAATGCACAGAATAGTCGAAAAATAAGAATGACAAAACGGGTTTTCTTGGAGGAAATGACTTCAGTTCTGGTCAAGGGGTGAAGGGTTTAAGATTTTCGATCAAAAATGTCACTGTCCTAAGCAAGCTAGCATCTCGCGCTGTGATCGGCTTTGTTTTTCGTAGACCTAGCAAATATCGCGGCAGTTGACAGTAGTATGAGTGCCAGAGAGGGAAAAAGACCTAGGTAACCTAGGGATGTACCAACTATCAGGCCACAGATTATCGGTCCCAACGTTTGTCCCACGTCCATGAGAGTGCTTATGAATCCCATAGCGCCGCCTACGTTTTCGATGGTTACAAGTTCGCTGACCAAGGCTGGGGTTACGGAAGTTACCATAGAAAATCCTAGACCATAAACCATGGCCAGGATCGACAAGACCCAAAACTGAGCAAAAAAGGGAATTGCAACTAATGGAATAGAGCTAATTGCACAACCTAAAATAATTGGTGTCCGTCTCCCCATTTTGTCTGAAAGCATGCCTATGACAGGCTTTGAAAGCATAACGATAACTAGCAGACTGAACATGATCACGCCTTGAGAGAATCCATCGATAGCTGCAACATTCGTCATGTATTTCACGAGAAATGATTCCACTGAACCATACGCGTAGTACTGACCTGCCTCAACCAAGCTTACGGCGAGCACACCACGAGTCTTTGCAATACTTCCCCATCCACGAATGACCCTCCTTAAATCAATATTGATTCCCTGTCTAGCATCCTTAGTGGCTCTTCTCCGACCCAGAAAAGGCAGTGCGGTGATGAAGACCGTTAAGCCTACGATACCTACAGCAAGGTAAAGGCCTTGGAAATTTGAGTACTGATTAGGGAGCAGTCCTGGGTTTGTGACAACTAATATAGAACCTCCAAGGAGGGGAGCGATGCTTCTTCCGATTGCCGTTACGGAAGAGAAGAGCGAGATGCGTTCTCCACGCCTAGTGGGGTAGGCCTCCGCTATTAAGGCTTGAGCTACTGGGACAAACATTCCTGTGGCAAATCCGTGATAGAAACGAACGATAGCGAGCTGCCACCAAACGTTTACGAAGAGATAGAGAAAAGGAGCCGACGCAAAGACGACACTGGAAATCAGCAAAACCTTTCTTCGCCCAAGAATGTCTGAAAGAGAACCAGCCGGTAAGCTGATCAGTATTCCGGGGATAGTCGAAGCAGAATAAACCAGTCCCTCTAGGAATTTCGGGGTGCCAAGGTAGGTGGCAAAGTAAGGCAGCACCGGACTCTTTGACATTGTGGAACTGAGAATTGCAAGAAACCCCATGATGCAGATTGCTATGAAGACGGCGTCTTTGGCATTCTTGGCAGGGGCATTCATCTACAAATCCGCTTGCATATTGAAAATTCGGCCTTAATAAGATTGAAGGTCAAAGCAGAAGCGTTTTCGTGCTCCCGCGTTCAGGTACAGTCATCCTTATTTGTAGCTTGCTCTGACCTTAATGATTTATGAGGATAAACGCTCTTCAGAAGTCAAGCAAACAAGTGATTGACAGTGTTGGCTGAAGACTTCACATTTCAGCACTTGGGGACAGTTGATGATGTAGAGCAACATCTTGAGCTTATGCGAAACGTTTTTGGAGAAAAGAGTGGGGTCGATTTACAGGTGAAGAAGTGGATTGATCACCATCCATTTATCACTCTTGAAGACTTCTTCGTCATCAAGCATCATGGCAAGATAGTTGCAGCGCTCAACCTAATTCCTTCGGAGTGGAGCATCGGAGGATGCCCTCTGAAGGTTGCAGAGTTAGCATGCGTGGCAACTCTTCCTGAATACCGACATCAAGGGCTTCAACGAAGGTTGATGGCAGAATATCACAAACGTGTGTCAGAACAACGGTACGACTTGTCTGCCATCGAAGGCATTCCCTGCTTCTATCGGCAATTTGGATACGAGTATGCTGTGCCCTTGGATGAACAAACAAGAATCAGACTTGACGAGATTCCCAACTGTACGTCTGCCTACTCGGTTCGACCTTTCACGCGTGGCGACATTTCAAAAGCCATGCAACTGTTCACACAGGCCCAAAGGAAGTTTTACGTGCGCATTACTCGGAACAATGGCATCTGGAGGATGCAAGAAGAAACAGGTATGGTTGCCGAGTACAAGTTTGAGGGATATTCGGTTGAGCAAGACGGTGAAATGATTGCATATTTTAGAACAAACCGCTATCCTGAAAGCAAGGAGCTGTTCTTAAGAGAAGTCACAGATGTTGACAAGTCTGCAGCACGTTCCATTCTGAGTTTTCTCAAAGAAAAAGGCCTGAGCCTCGGACTTGAAACCCTGGTCTGCACGATCAGCCACCATGAACACTTCATTGAACACTTGATGGCTTCAGGCAAGGCAGAGCAGCCTCGGCCTTATGCATGGCAGATACGGGTTACTGATTATGTGAGGCTCTTCAGCAAGATGAAACCACTATTTGAGAAACGTTTGAAATCGTCCAAGTGTCGTTGCATGACTGAGAAGGTGAGTCTCAATTTCTACCGCTACACCGTTCAGTTGACGTTTGAGGACGGCATCATGACAGACGTCCAATGTCTTGAGAGTAGCCATGACAGGGCCGTAAGATTTAGCCCGATCGTGTTCACGCAGCTTCTGCTTGGCTATCGAAGCCTAGAGGAACTAGAGTCAATCTACCCCGATTTTATTGTGCGGCCCAGTTACAAGGAGCTGATTGATGCTCTTTTTCCAAAGCTGCCATCTTACGTGTATACTGGATACTAATCGAGAACCGCCTGAATGTCTATAATCAATCCCGACGCTTGCACTAGAGACGCTGCATGGTAATTCGAATTCGGGATTTTTCTGACCAGGATTTGCCGAGTCTTGTTAAGCTGGTCAATGAAGCTTACAGTAAGCCTGCGAGTTCTTCCCTTACGATCAGGAAAGGCTTTCTTCGCGGATTCAAGAAGGAAAGCTGAAGATCCTGTTGGCCGAAGGAAGGGGCCGAGTCTTGGGTTCAACTGCTTGAAGCGACGGGTACTATGGTGAGGGAATTGAGTGGCTGTCTGTCACCGCGATTCCAGATCGGAACATCGTCAGGGACATGCTAGCAAGTCAAATTGAGAAATACGTAAAGAGAGGCACTGTTTCTACGGCTGTCGATGCTGGAAGCTAGGAAATCAAAGAATGGGCAGAGAGAGGATACGAACCTAACAATGGGCTGTATCACATGGTTGCCAGGCTTAATGAAGTGAAATCTTTGCCAAGTATCCCAGAAGGAGCGGTCCTTCGCAGTTTAAGGCTGAACGAGTAGCAGGAATTTGTTGAAACTGTAAATGCTGGGTCTGGCTGGGAAAGAGTGGGGACAGGTGACATCGAAAGGTGGAAGATTGAAAGCCCGCCGCTTGATGAGGAATGGATTCAGATTGGGAAGTCGACGAGCGCGATGGTTTCTGTTGTCGCTGCAAAACCAGACACGTACTACAACGGATTTTTCAGTGGCAGGAGAGGCTACGTGGGACCGCAGAGACTCTTCCGGAGCGTCGCGGCAAAAATCTTGCATCGGCTCCAACAGTCAGAGCGATGAGTTTCCTTTTTGAGAAGGGAATGGAATCTGTTGCACTGTATACTAGCGAACAGAATCTTTCATCGATGGCTCTTTTGCAGAAGCTCGGTTTCAAAATCAGCCATCACTAGCAATTTATGCCCAGAAACCTTTCTAGACTGTAGTAGTGAAAATTGTCGATAAGGGGATTAGATGGCAATGAGGGGCGGTTAGGGTTTTTTGCTTTTCACCTCATTGACGGTCAATTCTTTTACCCGCGTTTCGATGAACTCCGCAACCTTGTTTTGGCTGTAATTTCTTTCCTCACCCTGTTTCTTCAGTTGGTCTTCAATCGTTTCGAGAACTTTCTTTACGTCGAAGGGTTTCATTATGTATGCGTCTGCTCTTCTGTTTACAGCCTCTATTGCGTTTTGAAGGGTCGGATATCCCGTGATGATTAATTTTCGCATTCTAGGTGTCGTCTCTTTCATTTGCGTTAGAAGCTCGGTGCCTTCCATGTCTGGAAGCCTAATGTCTATCAGACCTATGTTGTAGAATTTTCTTTTTGTTGCCTCTATCCCTTTCTGTGCAGTGCCAACTGAGTCTACGGCATATCCTTCATCTTGAAGTATGGCCACAAGCACTTTCCTTATGTTTTCGTCATCATCGACAACGAGGATTCTTGCAGTTTTATCCACACTATTCACCTCCGTCCTTCTTCACATCTGAAATTGTGTCTTCGTCCATTTCTACAACGTTTCTGAAAGTTGTCAAATTGGAATTACTCGGTTGAATGAAACTTCATGAAGCCTTGATAAATTGTTTGTGAAGTAGAAATATGGATCAGTAAGCTTTGAATTCTAAACGGGCAAGAACCCGCGTGCGTAGCCGCGGTCTTACTCATTCTTTCTTGTAGCTATGCTTGGCCGCGTTGACATAATCGATGAAAGCAAGCTCTTTGCCTTCATCCCATTCAAGAGGCTGCCCGACTCTTTCGTGGAGGTTTTTCATTATTAGAATTTCCAGAAATCTGGCCCCCCTTCCGAAGATCTTCTCGAGGCCCTCATCAAAATCTTTGAGTCGATTGGGGATATCGCTTTTTGTTATTTTGAACTTGTCTTTGAGGTGAAAGTAGATGGCCTGTTTGGCGGAGTTGCCTAGTGATGAAAAGGCGTTGTCTATGGCTTCGGTTAAGATTCTGTCGAATGCTATCGGTTTCTTCGCCAATCCTTGTATTCCTCTGAGCGATCCGCTGCGAAGTCTTCGTTAGAGGCTTCATGGATAAATCTCTTGTGGATATTCATGGGCGCTTTTTGGTGAGCATGAATTAGTATTGCAAATGCGAAAGTTCTATTTGGGTTTTGGTCCAATTTGCTGTTTGGCTTGCTGTATAAGGTGTGGTTGCTTGAAGGTGGAGTTGGTTGCGGTCATCGTTCGTGCGGTTTGTACATTCTTGTCGTTTTGCTTTGCATTTCTGTCCTTTCAAGCAATAGACTGTGTTTTGAAGAAGCAGCTTGCGGCTTTGGCAGTGTCTTCGTTGATTATGGGAATAGGTATACTGACCTCGTTGATCACTTATGTGAGAATCGGAACGGCATATTCCAGAAATCAGGGTCGACAATAGATCCTGCATGTCGCGACGAGAAGAAACAAGCGTTAAATCGTTTGCTTGCTAGAATGAGAAGCATGCGTGTGCTAGTTGATGATGTTGGAAGTTTTCCTTTGCCAGCTCAGGTCAGGCCAGAGCTGTTTGACAGGGCCTACGTTCTGGCAAGACGTGCGATCAGTGCAGGCAAGGACATTAAAGAGGATAAGTTCTTGATGGAGCATTTCTACGAAGTCATAATCGAATCTTTCAGAAGGAAATGTGCTACGGGTCTGGATATCGTCAATTATCCGCAGCATTATGACATGCACAAGCAGGTGGCTGACGTAATCAGTGACGTGATGGAGAGGGGCACTTATTTGGTTGATGAGGATGATGCGGTATTACCTGAAGTGCACGTGATAAATGGGGAGGCAAGAGGGCTTTGCGAGGAATTTGGGAAGAGGATTTCGCTGCGTGTGTGCATTGCTGGTCCTTTAGAGTTGTATTTGCGGATGGTTGGAACTGTCGTCTACGAGGATGTTCTCTTGATGTTTGCTGAGACTGTGAGGCGGTTCGCGAAGAAGTCTATTCTGGATTCGAAGTACGTTAAGACGGAAGTTGTGTGCTTGGACGAGCCGAGCTTAGGCTTTCAAGAATTGTCTGCTGACAGAGACGTGATCATAGGCGTTTTGGACAAGGCCTTCAACTTCGCTGGCGCAACGAAGCAGATTCACCTTCATTCTTCCCTGAAGGCGGCCGACCTCCTTGAAGTTGGAAACGTTGATGTGTTAGCGTTGGAGTGTGCAGCGTCCCCGAGGAACATGGAGAGCCTTTCGAGGAAAATGCTGGACAAAGCTGACAAGTGCGTGAGGGTTGGCATATCAAGGACGGATGTGGATTCCATCAGCGCGGAGTTGCATGAGAAGGGAATAACCGAGCCGGCTGCTGAGCAGCTGGTTGAAGCCGAAGAGGCTATGCGAAGGAGATTCGTTCTGGCTGAGGATAAGTACGGCGACAGGATGCTTTTCGCTGGGCCTGATTGTGGGTTGGGCGGTTGGCCGACGCAGGAGCCAGCTGAGCTGCTTCTGAGAAGAACCGTGAGTGCGGTGAGAGGAACGCAAGCAACGAGCACGATGAGATAAGGGTTGGATGCTTCAGGAATCTGAGGACATGTCCACGTTCAGAATGCACATGAGCCTTTCGCACGTTTGAATGTCTACAGCGCAATGTTTGCCTAGGCCGTAGTATAGTTCACGACACTTTTTCCGCAATAGTATCACTATCCAGACAAGGCCTATCCTGCGGGCCTCACGAGTACCTTTCGTAATGAGCGGCTATGTTCGCCGTTCAGTCACTTTCCATGGAACCATCAACATGCAGATAGAACTCGAGTCGATCGCGCGCCAATAAGAAAGATGAGTAAGTCATATTTCTAATTCATAAAAAACTTATCTTGCTCATGTCAAAATTAAGGTTGCAGCGGACGAAAAAGTGGAGGTGTAGTGATTGAATGAAAACATCCTAGTCGTTGATGATGACGCTGGGGTGAGGAAGACCCTTTCTTCAATCCTACTGAAGGAGGGATACTCAGTTGAAGCTGTGGAAAATGGCAAGCAGGCGATTAGAGCCTCTGAAAAAGAGTATTTTGACGTGGCCCTGGTTGACATTGAGCTACCTGACATGAAGGGAACTGAGCTCCTCCTTGGGCTGAAGAAGAGGCAGCCCGAAATGATCAAGATAATCATTACGGGGTTTCCGTCCATAGAGAACGCTATGAGGGCGGTCAACGAGGGTGCAGACGGATACGTTTTGAAACCTTTCGATGTGCCAAAGCTGCTTGAGATGATCAGAAAGCACCTGGACGCGAGGGCAAATGAGCATTTTCGCGCTTGGACGGAAAAATCTGAAATGGATCAAAGAGGCGCACAATTCTCCGAACAGTTCAAAAGAACAAAAGGTAGCATTTTCACGAGTTGAACGCGTGGCAGGTTCAAAAGAGCGTTGCGGGCGCACAAGACACTCGAAAGGGAAGATAGGCTAATCAAGGCAGGCTTTGACCTTGTCCGTTACGATCATAAGGAACGAGGGGTCACACACAGAAAGAGGAAATAAGAATTTCACTGCGTCATGAGAAGTCACATTGGCTTGAAGTGATATCTTGGCCATTGTGGCCACTGTGCGGTTGGGCTGCAGGCTTCGAAAACTATGGACAGTGACATACCTATTCTTATTTTGTCAAGTGGCGCGCCTTTGATCATGCCTGGAATCCTCAGTCCGTTGTCTAGCCTGATGATTCCCATAGCATATGGTGCCATCGATTGGAACTGTGCAGGGGCAATGTGGATAATCGTGTATGTCAACAGTTTTCCTTCGGTCGGAACCTGAGTCCACTCGAATTCCTTCGATAGGCATTGGTCACACAACGGTCTTGGTGGAAAGTGTATCTTCCCGCATTTCCTGCATTTTCCACCCATCAGTTTTCCTTCGCCCATAAACTTGCATAGTTGCTCTATAGTGAACGGCTTTTGCGCGCTCATCTATTCCCTCCTGTAAATGTGCACCGCGGCAGTGGCGCCTGAGCCCCCGACGTTATGTGTCAAACCGATTTCTGCGTTTTTGACTTGTCTCCTGTCCGCTTGTCCCGTCAACTGCAGATATATCTCGTATGCTTGAGCTGTTCCAGTTGCGCCGACGGGATGCCCCTTCGACTTCAGTCCCCCACTCGTGTTCACTGGGATTCTTCCGCCAAGCCTTGTTTCTCCTCTCTCGGCGAGGCCGCCCCCTTCGCCTGGCCTGCAGAAGCCCAAGTCTTCATAAGCGATTATTTCGGCAATCGTGAAGCAGTCGTGAACTTCAGCAACGTCCAAGTCTTCAGGCTTGACTTCAGCCATGTCGTAAGCCTGCTTTGCCGCAATTCTTGCCGCAGCAAGTGAGGTGAAGCTGTCTCTTTCGTACAGGCCTATGGTGTCGCTGGCCTGACCGCTCCCGATTATGTGAACAGGCATGTCAGTGTATTTCTTCGCGAGCTCCGGCTTTGTCAGGATCAAGCAACTGGCACCGTCAGTTATCAATGAACAATCATAGAGTTTCAAAGGCCATGCCACGACGCGTGAGGACAAAACCATTTCAAGCGTGATTTCCTTCTGCATTTGGGCTTTCGGGTTCATGCTTCCGTGGTAGTGGTTCTTCACGGCAACGAGTGCCATGTCCTTTTCAGTCGTGCCATACTCGTTCATGTGTGCGGTGGCCATCAGCGCATACAAACCTGGGAACGTTATGCCTTGCCACTGTTCAAACGGGAAATCTGATGCCATTGCCAGATACTCAGTGACCTCAGCCGTGGTTCTGTGTGTCATCTTTTCGACGCCGCCGACCATGACGACATCTGACAGGCCAGAAAGCACGGCTTGAACGGCTATTCTCAAAGCCGCGCCTGATGAGGCGCAAGCTGCTTCCGTTCGGGTGGCTGGCACGTGCAGAATACCAGACCAGTCAGCCATCGTCGCGCCCGTGTGGCCTTGATGCTCATAAGACTCGCCCATGTGTCCGACAAAGAGGGCCTTAATGTCTTTTTTGGGATCCAAGTTTGGACAACGGTCATAGGCTTCTTTGGCCGCTTCTGCAAAGATCTCTCTGGAGTACATGCCTTCGAGCTTTCCGAATTTCGACAGACCTGCAGAAACTATCGAGACAAGCGGTTTACCCTTCAAGCTTTAAATCTCCTATGGAGACTAGCAAGAGAATGCAAGAATCTGCTTGAACGACTATTTAAATTTCTTCGACACTTTCCACATTTTCCAACGGTAGAAATCGGCGCAGAAAATTCTGAAAAAGGATGTTGTTTTGAATGATTCGTTCGGCACTACTTTGTTCCGAATGTTTTCTTGACCCATGCTCGCGTGCGGTCCATGTCTTCTCTGAAACGTTTCAGTTCTTCAGGCGTTCTTTTTGGTGCGACGGGTTCTTCTGCGGGCGTTGCGTAAACATCCAGAAGGTCGCCTTTCGGCTTCTTCTCGATGTGTATGTTGACTTTCAGGCCGATGTTTGCCTTTTCTGGGTCGATTTCTCTCATCGTCATGGGCAAGCACGTGTTTGTTCCGTCGATTCTTATCATTGCGCCTACTAGCGGTTGAAGATGCGCCATAGAAGGCCAAGCAATGACCATGATGGTGTACGAGTGAACCTCTCCTTGCTTCGGAAGCTCAATCCACGTTGTTTCTTCAAGTCTGCACTTCGGGTTGAAGCAATGCGCCCTTGGGGGGCAATAGACAAGCCCGCACTTTGGGCATTTTGTGCCATAGAGTTTTCCGTCGAAGAGTCCCATGAAGAATTTTGAGACCTTGCCGTAACTGTGATGGAACATGTTGCCATGCGGCCTGTGCACAATCAGGAATTTTTCAGGTTTCAAGCTGTTGAGCGTTGGCCCATCGTTCATTTCCACTATCTTCCATCCTTCGGGCCTCCAGCCACCTTTGCGTTCCCATTCGTTCCACGATTTTTCGTCGATGGCAGCTTCCTTAAGGGTTTTCTCGGGTCCAGGCTGCTTCATATTTTATACCTCCAACACTACGGCGCCTGCTTGGCATCCGGTGCCGCCGTGTCCATGTATGAAGCCTTTTTTTGGTTTGCTCAGCTGTCTGCTGGGTGCACCCCATTTTTTGGCGATTTGGTTGCTTAACTGCCAATATACGTCAGCAACTTGAGCAATTGATGTTGAACCGACGGCATGTCCCTGTGCTGTCAACGCTCCGCTGAGTTGGCAGGGGAGCTCTCCATGAGGTTGTATTACGCCGTCTCTGACCAGTTTTTTGCCCTCGCCTCGCTTGCAAAAGTCGAAGTCCTCCAGCCCTGCTAGGACAACGCCAGCATAGGGATCGAAGATTTCGACCATGCTCATTTCCTTTCGCGGGTTCTTAATCCCAGCGTCTTTGTAGGCCATTCTTGCAGACACTCGGAGCGCTCCGAAGTTGAGGAGATCTGGGTATGGTGACATGGGTTTTGGAATATTTCTCGGCCAGATCTTCTCGTCTTCCGGATACAGGCCCTTCCAGGCAGGATTGTCTGGACGGTCTCCGGCTCTCATGGTGTCTGAGCCGAAGCCTACACCGCTTATCCAAACAGGGTTATCAGTAAATTTCCTAGTTAGCTCTTCATTGGCCAAGAGCAATGCAGATGCACCCTCGCTCGTCATGGCACACTCGTGTAGCCTATACGGCCAAGATATCAGTCGGGACTTGTAGACATCCTCCAACGTGATTTTGCCAAAGCCGTGTTGAGCCGGCCACTGCGCGTACGGGTTGTCAAGTGAGTTGTTGTGGCAAAGCATCGCAACTTCGGCTAGGTCCTCCTCAGCGTCTCCGTAAACATGCATTCGTCTGGCTTCCATCGTCGCGTAGAACGCGTTGTAGGTGAAGCCTGACACGAAGTCCCAGTCTGTGTCGCCGGCGATTGCGATGGCTTCGTTGACTTTCTGAATTGGAAGCTCGTTCATCTTCTCCCATCCTACGACGAGAACCATTGGGAACATGCCGGAGCGGATCCACAGTGCTGCGTTGACCACGGCGTCGATCGGTGTCGCTCCACCTGATTCTACTCTGTATGACGGAACGCCGCTCAAGCCTAAATAGTCGTTGATTATCCAGTGCATACATTGCTGCTGTTCCAGGATATCGCTGAAGTAGGAATAGCAACATGCGTAGCCCTTTTTCACAAAGTCGCCAAGTTCGAGGTCTGGAACGTCGTCTAATATCATTTTCACGGCTTCTGCGCACATTTCCTCTTGCAAAGTGTGTCTTGGGTTGTCGAATCGTGATATGCTGCCGGCGATTATTCCAACTTTCTTCAATTTTCCACCTCAATTTTAAAAGATGTAGTTAGTAAATTCAACAACTATAAGCCTTTTGTGGTTCTAGCCAATTATCTTCCCATCGTTGATTTATCCGGATGTCAATATGCACCGTACTCGTTCTGACATGACATAGTTCTGTTTTCACACACTCTTTGAGCATGCGGCCGCTATCTTTGCTTTGCGACTTCCTAATATCGCTTCTTGTCTGGTTCTATGTCGAAGAAAGCATTACCCAGCTTGTTAAGGAAGCGAATCCACTTTCTTTGGTTCCGTTGCTAGCGAAACGTGATTGCCCAATCGCAGATCATTTGTGTATCTGACTTCGCCGTTTATGCGGCAGTGTGATTCGATTGTTATGGTTTCACCATAAACATCTTGTGCTTCTGCGCCTGTCTCAAGCAGGACTTTCTTGCCGTAAATGCTTTCCGCGCGTGCATCTTTACCTATGACGACCTCGTCTGCTTTTATCGATCCCTGAACTCTGCCTCGTCTTCCTATTTCGACGTAACGACCTATTGCCCCCTCTTTGGTCGTGATCGCCCCACCGACTCTGATGCTTTCTTCTGCCGTTGCTTTTCCAGCGTTCAGAAGTCCGCCGACCTCGATTGTTTTGGCAGAAACTTCATCGTGCACTTCTACCTTGCCTCCTACTTCAAGACTGCCCGCGATTTTCAGTGATTCACCTACCTGCAGTGTTCCTCCCACATCTATCTCTCTTCCAACACCTGACCCTGTTATCTCAACCCTGCCTCCCACATCTATCTCTTCGAATTCCACATCCCCCTCAACTTTGAGCGAACCTCCCACGTCTATGCTTCCTCCTTTGCTCTTGCTTCCCAGACGTACGGTTCCGCCGACGTCAATTTCCCTAAACTCCAATTGACCCTTGGACTCGAAGCTGCCTCCGACGTTTACTTTCAAGACTTTCCCGCTCGCTACCTTCGCAGTGCCGCCAACATCCAATTCTTGGATGTTCGCCTCAGACTCTAGCGCAACGCTTCCTCCGACATCCACTTCCTTGCTCTCTGTCTCCCCTCGCGCCACGAAGCTTCCCCCAGCATCTATGCTTTCTGTCTTCACTTTTCCATCAACTTTCAAGCTGCCCCCTACGTCAACATCATCAGCCTGCAGGTCTCGGCTTACGTACAAAGATTCGTCGACATCTACGCGCCTCGCGATTAGGTTGCCATAGACTTCCATCTTGCCGTCCTCAACCCGTATATCATCTGCTACCGTTATGTTTCCGCGAACCACCAAATCACCCTCTGCCTCCAGCTTCTCAGCCGAGAGATCACACTCAAAAAGATCGTTCCCTTGACAGTAAACCTTGCCCAGCACTTTCACCGCAGCTTGTGTTCCGGTGCCGCTGACTACTGTATCCCGACCGACTATCAGATCTCCTTCGACAGTATCTAACGTTCTCTTGGTTCCGGAAGGGACACTTATTCTGGCAGTCATGATGTTTCACCTACAAGTTCATGATTAGTTTGACACTTAAAAGCAAGACTCACGTATTGTGACTACAACTTGAGATTATGTCTGACCAGCATTCTTGCTACGTCGTGTTATGGACCCCTACAGTGCCGCACGCACTAAACTAATTAACCACGTGCTGCTGCCTTCAACCCAAAACATTCAAATGTACCATCTGTCAGTTTTCAGGTTCTGAAAGGCATTTCGTGCTCCACGTATCTTTGGTTATGCATTTTTCTTATTCTTAGAAACTTCTCTAGGCCTACACCCGATTCTTTTTCATAGATGCTGATTTCGCCTTCAAACAAGCCTACAATAGCTTGGACTTCTTCTGAAGCATGCATGTACGGATTCATGACCGCCAGCGTCGTAAACCCTTTTGACTTCAATTCTGGAATTAGCCCGTTTAACCATTTTCGCGTTTGAACAGCATGGTGCTGCAAGAGAACGTCAGAGACGATTTCAATGCAGGCTCTCCTGGATTTTCTCGCTTTTGCATCGAGTTTTCGAAAAGTTCCAGCTAAAGCGATATTGATGTCGTTGAGATTTTCGATGCCCTTCAGGGCAGACGCGTTGGGCAGGTTTTTGACGATCGTGTCTGCTTGAGGGTTGCACAACAAGAGGTAGAAGTTTGATTGATATTTTTCCGACAGAGTCCTCACTTCATCAGGATTGACCGTGATGTAAAATGTAACTTCCCCGTTTTGACCCCCAGCTTCGAGGAATCTTCTCACCAGCATCTCCCTTTCATCACATGAGGGTGAGGCAAGTATGACTGCATAGTTCTTCGGAATTCCTCCGAGTAGCAGATCGTCTAGACCTCCATATCCGGTGCTGACGCGGTCAGAAAGGACAGATTTTGGAATCTGGATATTCATAGGTTCGGTCAGTGCGGCGAAGAATTTCTGCATTCGCCTATACGTCTCCAGATATTCCAGACCCCATTTTGTTGCCTGGTATTTCTTACGATCTGCGATATCGATCTCTCTCACGAATCCATGTGAAACCAGCAGCTCCAGACTCTTCTTTGCCCTATCAACCGGAAGGTTTGATGCATACGAAACCCTTGTCAAAGAACAGACTCCTTTCTTCATGATCACGTCTACGATGTCCGCATAGATATCGTACTTTGTTCTCCTTCCTTCACTCAAGAGCCAAATTCTCCGATTTCCTATGAGAAATAATCGCGAAAACCTTAATCTCGTTTACGGTTTGAAGTGAGGCGTAATATGCAGCTGGTTCTAAGTTGATGAAAGTCTTGACCGATTTTCTTTATTCTTTCATTTCAAATATTCTTGCCATAGTCTTCTCCAAATCTGTCAAGTTGTCGAACTCCCACATATTGTGTCCAATGACCCTTTTGCACGTTTGGAATTTTAGCCTGTGTTGCTGTCATGCGTGCCACCTCACAACATTTGTTGTGCGCGCTTGTAACATTGCGAATCTTTTTATAATTTTCCTCTCATCCTTAATGCCATGCAGATCTTGCGATTGGCAACCGTCCTCCCAAAAAGATGCTATCCTACTGAAAGATTGCTTGAAGCCTTTCCGTGCACACTTCCAGAGGGCGTTAGACAAAACGTGCTTAACCTCGGAGTTGCGAGACGCTACTTCATAGAGCAACCCCAAGCGGCTTCAGCCGCAGAGATTGTTTTGGGTGAGGACGGACTCCTCAACCTTTGTTCGGATGCATGTGACAAGGTTATCAAGGAGGCCAGCTTATCCATTGAGGATATAGACTATCTGGTAGCAACTTATGATGTCAACCCATTTCTGAGTCCAGGTCTCAGCCAACTCTTGATCCCTAAACTCGGTCTGGATCCCTACGTGGAGTACGTTAACGCCCAGGGCATCGCCAGCACGGCATTCCCCAAGGCCTTGGAACTTGCACAGAACCACCTTGCTTTGCATCCGGATGATAATGTCTTGATCTGCGTTTCAGGTGTCACCTCCTACTGGTTCCAAAACCAAGCGCGGGGCATAAAAAATGTAATGGAAATCAGCCAGATCAACAAGATAGAAGACGAAGCCAGAAGGCAATTGGAGTTGAGGAAATGGGTTGCCACCATGCAATTCTTCCTTTTCGGCGATGGAGGAGCCTCGGCAATAGTGGCAAACAATGATCACGGATTGTGCGTCAAAGGACTTGCCGAAGTTACAAACGTTGGAAAGGAGGATTACCTAGCTGGCTACGCGAGACTTACAACGCTGAATGAACCCTTCAGGTTCGGTCTTTACTCTCATCTCGGCAAAGAAATCCCTGAATTGGGTGCTCAGTACACTGGCCTGGTCCTTGAAAGACTGCTTGGAAAAAATGCCAAAACCATCAAAACAGCGAAGAAATGGGCTGTCCACACGGGTAGCGAAAAGATTCTTAATCTTCTGGCTGAGCACCATGGGATTGAACAGGAAAAGCTTCACGAGTCACACGCAGTGTTAAGAGAGTGCGGCAATTTGGCAGGCGCAAGTCTGCCCTTCATTCTAGAGAGGATAATGTCAAGCCATAGGCTATCGAAGGGCGACACTGTCCTGATGGTAGGCTATGGTTGGGGATTCTCAGCAGCTGCATGCGTGCTCGAAAGCATGTAGCTTTACTTCACTGGCTGCTCCCAGTCTGATGCACACCCGCCTTCTGGAATCAGAATTATCGTCGCCTGATCCGGCAGCGGTCTCCTGAGATTCTCTCTAATGTTCAGGAAAGGCTGTCCATGGGCGTACGCTCGGATGGCAACTTGCTTGTAAAACCTGTCCTCTGTCGAATGGTAAACCATGTGAAGCAGGTCTTTGCACCTTCCTAGTGGAAATATTTTACCTTTCCTCATCTCATCATCAGCCTTTCTGATACATCGAGAACGCATGTTTAGTCTTCCAGCAACAGCTGCAAGCCTTCAAGAAAAATCCTGCTTATTTCTGCTTGACGAACAATCAGCGTGATTCTTTTCAATGCTTTTGCAGCCCGTCCTCTCTTCGAGATCCTTTCAGTACGTGCTACTCGATGAACCCTAGGATATAGTCATTTACTGTTTACATGAACAGCTAACGCCTGCAACAAGCAGTTCACTTTTTCATTCCCTCTTCTTGAACAGCTTTCCTTCAGCTCCATAGTCGCAGACAAAGCCAAACCGGCGTCAATCTATCTGGATTCGCCAGTGAGCTTCTTTCTAAACTCTGTTCTAGGCTTCGCGAAGTTGTCGCTATTCTTTCTTTTCGCTTGTTTGGGCATCGTTTCAAGGACTAATGCCAGAATGTCCTTGCTCTTCCATTGTTCATAACGCCTCAAGGATCTCTCAAACATACTTCGATCTTTGAATACTTCAATAAAGTCGTCACTCATCTGCCGATTTGCCTCTCCTTCCGTCCTCATTTGACCTTTTGTGGTTTCGGATAAAAAAAGCCTTGTTCCAAACTCCGTTATATTCACCTTTCAGCAAGTCTTGAAATCGTCAACGTGGTAGGTTCATTCAAGGACTTGATGATCACAGTCGGAATGCATTCCCTATCCAGTTGTAAAGACCTTGGGAACCGATTCCTAAGCTGAATGACTGAAAAAGAGAGGATTGTGCGGGAGAATTAACTTAGTCTGGAGATTATCCGATCGGTTACTGTTTGCATGAAAGTTTCTTCCAGCTCTATGTCGTAATGTTCTGCCAAGACGAAGATAATGTAGAGCAAGCCTGAAAGCTCGGTGGCCAACATCTCTTTTGTTTTGGGCTTATCAGGCGGCTTGAACCCCTCTAACCCCTTCACGACGGCGGCCACTTCGCCAGCTTCTTCAAGCAGGTCCGTAACCATCACGAACGGAGTCCAGCCTTTCTGTCTTTCTGGGTCGAGCGAGTCGTTGATTTTTCTGAAGTTTTTCCAGCAGAGATGTTGAGCGTCGCGCATTGTCAAGGACAACCTATTCACCTGTGCGAATCTAACGGGTCGAATCCTAATAAACGATAGGCTCTTACTCTTATGGGATTATTTCGCATCCGTTGTACTTCATGAATTCGAAATCTGATATGCTTATTTGTTCAGATTCGATAAGCTCCCTGATTCTCGGCATTTGCTCTGCTGTTGCATCTATCAGATTTCTAACAGTGTTACATACTAGACCATATGCGTCGTCATTCCATCTTTTGACTATGTTTGCATATAGGCAGCGGCCCCCGCAGATACTAAAAACATCGCATTTCACGCATGGCATGCCAACGTAGACTTTCTTCAGCTTCAAAGGGTCTGCGCTGCTAATGTGCCCTAGGTAGTAGTCTTTCATTCCCCACATCGTCGGGCATGGTGCGATGTGTCCATCTGTCTGTATTGCATAGTTTATCCATCCTCCGCCGCATCGCAGGGGATTTGACTTCTCGCGAAGCAAGATTGATTGGGCGATTCCGAGAATGGGATAGAGTCTCAATACGACATGATTGTTCTCCATGTGGTCGACCCAGAATTTGACTAGCTTTCTTATGCCTGGGTTGTAGTTTTCCTCGCTCCATCTTCTGAAATCTCTTTTTTCAAAATCGTTCCAGAACCCCGCGTTCAGCTGCCAATGAATCGAAGAGAATGAGAACTCTTTGTTGTCCAGTAACCATGTGACTTGCTTGTAAATATCTGTCTGCTCCATAATGGTCATTCTTGCGATTAACTCGCCGCGGAATCCATTTTGCCTTATCAGTCGAAGATTTGCGATTAGCTCGCTGAAAGTGCCGTTCCCCCTATAGAAGTCTGTCAACGTTTTATCGCCGTCTATGGAGACAAGTATCGTTTGAAAGCGGTTGACGTATTCAGGCTCCAGATTGTCGAGTAGTAGACCATTGGTTTGAATCATGAAATGTTCGGCTTTTACGTTGTCCATGATATGCTTGATTTCATCTCTACAGAGTAGCGGCTCGCCGCCGTAGAAAGTCAAGATGCACGCGTTGTCTTTCCTGCAAAACGCGTCCAGCATCTTAAGATCGTAGCCTATCTTTTTGGGCAGAGAGTAATCAATGCTCAAATTAGGAGCAGCATAATCAAAGTCGTCTACTGCCTCGCCAAAACAGTATTTACATTGCGAATTACACTCGCCTGTCAGTATTATGTGAAAGAACATGCACTTCTCAAAAGGGAGAAAACACACTCTTAAACGTATTTTTCTTTTTCCTGCTTTGCCTTCCCAATATACTGCTTGAGCTCTCTATCTTGAATGCTCTTTTCAGGCAGTGTCTCAGGAGCATACATCAAAGGCAAAACAGCCAAAAACAGAAGGAACGCCGTGAACGAGAAGATTGCGTATGCCGGAATGAATTCAGCTATATATGAGCCCATTATGAGTTGCAGAAAACCTGAAAGAAGATAAGGCAATCCTCCAAGAGCATAATATTTCTCACTACGTTCCCCATGCGCAATATCCCCCCAGATAGTCATAAGGAAAATCGCATCGAATATTCCCCAAGCAGCTGCATCAACAACAGTATAAAAATACCAAACGACAATGCTTTGAGAATAAATTCCCAAAATAGCATACCCAAGACCTATCATAACAAAACCCGTTATGGCCATGCGTTTACGGCCCAAAAAATCCGAAAGAAAACCTCCAATAATGGCAAAAACCCCTACCAAAATATTTTCGATCAGAACTAGAGACTCGACTAAACTGGGGCCAAGAATTTCAGATTGCACAGGTATACTCAAAGAATTCGCCAAGGAGAACATAAGCCAAGGAATAAAATAGAGAAAGAAGGGCTTTTGACCAAGTATAGAAATGTATGAATGTCTCGTGTTTTTTACGATATTTTCTGGAAATTTGATCAGGAAGAGAGGTATTAAACCTAATATTCGCCAAGTAGCAAGGATCAAGGCGTTTGTAAAGATATTGCTGGCTATTATTGCTAACAAAAGCACAAATGCTCCCGCATAATTAATGAAGAGTATTATTCCTCCAAACCGTGCGCGCCTTTCAATAACAGTTGAGTCGACGAAAGATGCCATAGCAACAGGCATACCCAAACCGAATGACACTCCCAAAAGTAAGGAAAATATAACCATGTTTGAAATGACTGTGGCATTGGCATATATTAATGCGAGCGAGGAAAAAACTCCAAGCATAGTCCACAAAGCAAGAAAAGTGGTTCTTTTACCGATTTTACCTATTAGAATTGCTCCAACTAGAGCAGAAAGTGCTGCTCCACAAAAATTCGCACTCCACACTACAAGAGCATCAAAATAATTTAGATTCGCCTCGGTAACAATGCCCTTAAAAGCGGCAAAAGCACAAAAATACCAAATAAAAGCATTACTCAACAAAACAATAGTTGCAACTGCATATCTTGGAGCTATTCCAATCTGGTTTACCGCATTCTCTTTAAGCATTACATGTACCGATTAAATTCTCAAATGGAATTGCAAATAAATTTTTAGTATTTGAGAACTTGATCTTGGATACATGAATAGGGTTCTGTTAACTCTTAGGGTCTTAAGAGACTTTTTGAGAGGTCTGTTAACCAGAGGGGTTTAGATAGCCAAAAAGTGCTGCATACATTCACACAAAAAGGCGCGCGTGCTCATCAACTTAGGGCTTCACATTCGACATTCTTTATAACGTCACCCGACAATTAACAGCGTAATCCGTCACCCGTAGAGTTACCAGAACCATAAATAGGGTTCTGGGTAGTTCTCGGTTGTTTTGCTGTTTTGAGGGTTCATGGGTAAATTCGGTTGCTGCCAAGTTTTTACCTCACTTCGCCTTTGAGTGGCTTCACTTGAATGACAAGTTCTCCGCCTTCTACTTTAAGACTCCATTCTAACTTATCGTATTCAGTTAGCCCAAATTGCTTAACTATGCTGAAGGGTACGGTTGTTCTAAGGGATTCGCTTTTGGATGCTGATTTATTTAGGAACGTTATTTCACCCATAAGGTTTACCTCTCGTTAGATGTATCTATTGTCTCGTTAGATGTATCTATTGGCAATCAACTATATTAGCTTTACCTATACGTTTACCAATATATTTATAAGTTGGTAAGCCTATAGGTAAATGTGTTGGTAAGCAACATGACAGCACAAGTAACAACCACAAGAGAAGAACGCGGTCAAGCAATCGCACAATCCACTAACAGCGTTCACCGAGTAGAAGAAAACTTTTACACAGTTCAATCTCAAAATGGAAATAGCGAATATGCAGTATCAATGGTTGACAAAGAATGGATATGCGAATGCCCAGACAATAAATACCGCCATGTAAAATGCAAACACATCTTCGCTGTTGAGTTCAGCCAAAAAATAAACGCTCAAGTCAAAAAGAACATAGTCATACAAGAAGTTGAAATCCATAACTGTGTATTCTGCCACTCAACACACATCAAAAAATTCGGATTAAGACACAACAAAGCGGGAGACATCCAACGATTCATGTGCTTAGATTGCGGAAAAAGCTACAGCGTGAACATAGGGTTTGAACGCATGAAACACAACCCTAAAGCAATCACGGCTGCCATCCAACTTTACTTTAGTGGTGAATCACTCAGAAACACGATGAAATCACTCAAGCTCTTAGGCGTTGAAGTTTCCCACAAGACGATTTACAATTGGATAAAGAAGTACGTTAAGCTGATGCAGAACTACGCAGAAAGCATAATTCCTAACGTAAGCGACACTTGGAGAGCAGACGAAATATACCTGAAAGTGAAAGGCAACATGAAGTACCTCTTCTCTATGATGGATGATGAAACGCGGTTCTGGATTGCTCAGGAAGTGGCAGAATCGAAATACACCCATGACGCAAGAAAACTCTTCCAGATGAGCATGAAGGTCACGGGAAAGAAGCCTAAAACACTGATAACTGATGGTTTGCCAGCTTACCACGATGCATACAAAAAGGAGTTTTGGACAATGAAAAAAGAGACAAGGACAGAACACGTTAGGCACATAACAATCAGAGGAGACCACAATAACAACAAGATGGAGAGGATGAACGGAGAAGTAAGGGATAGGGAAAAGACTATGAGAGGATTAAAGAAGAAAGATACACCGATTCTTACGGGGTATCAACTTTTCCACAACTACATTAGAGGCCATGAAGGGCTAGACGGCAAAACTCCTTCTGAGGCTTGCGGAATAAAGATAGAAGGAAAGAACAAGTGGCTAACATTGATTCAAAACGCTAGTCGCTCTTCTTCTTGACTAGACTCTTTTCTTCAAAGTTTACTTCCATGAAGGTAAAGCCGTTTTCCTCTGCAAAGGCTTTGCCAGCACGTTTTATTGTTTCGAATTTCGCGTGATCTGAAACCTCTGCATAGCCACTTATCCTCACTATCGGCATTGAGTATCTCCTAAAGGATAAATAGCGAGACAGCCAAACAGAAAGTATGCCGAAATGCCCAAAATGTGAAGAAGGAGATTTGCTAGCATTCCTAGAGAAGACGAAGCCTAATCTCCGCGACCCAAACGCAACAGAAGAATACGAGATAGTCCATGTGTGTTCAAAATGCGGTTACCAAGTTAGAAGAGGAGACCTTCCACTAATCTACGACACTTAGAAGACTATTAACAAACAAATCATGATGACCAGCGTTTTCTTCTCCATCCCTCTTTCCTAACCATGAATTTCACACCGCTGCCTTCGTATGCCCCATTCCATGCCTTAGCCTCTTTCTCAGCCTTCTTCTTGGTTCTGAACCGTTCACCAGCAACAACACGGACAGGGCTAACGCCTTTCCTTCTCACGACAAGCCACGGCTCAGAAGGCCTTCTCTGATAACTCAAACCAGACTCACAAGGGAAAAATCAAATAGCCAAAGACGTAAAAGCATAAGAACTCCAATAGTGCTTCTGTAGATGCAATCGTGTTTCAGAAGTCTATTGAAAAAATCTTCGACACAGCAATACGAGGAGATGAACGTTCAGTTGAAGATAAAGGGTTCAGTTTGGAGTTGAAACCAAATGCCACACGCAACTGAGGATACTATCAATGATATGATCGCATCATTTTTACGTGGAAAAGGCTTTAAGATAACAACTCAAATGTCTGCGCAACTTTATTCTGGAAATAAGAAACCAGATTTTGAACTCTCCAACAGTAAAGTCCTCTATGGAGAAGGCGAATGGAACAGTTCATACCTCAAAGGAATGACTCAAGCGATAGAATATGGAGACATCTCAGGTGCTTCGGGGTACTTCTTACTTGGTTATCCTGAGTCTCTACGCAAGAAATTACGGTCTAAGCAACTGCAACTAGTAAATCCAGAGAAAATCTTTGGTGACGCTGAATTTCGTGGTCTACTAAAAGTTAAGAACCAACCTTCCAGTATTTTCAGAGGAAAAGTCGAAGACATTAGTAAGTGGATAGAAGATGCGCTACTAGAGAGGATTAAGAAAGATCCAGATGAATACGTTAGAATTATGCACGACATAGTTCAAGAGCTTTCCACATACATAAAAGAAGAACCAATTCATTTTCAATCCTTGTTTGAAAATGTTGTTTCGTCTATTGCAGGCAAAGAAGGAAAGAAAAGTGCGGCTCGAAAAGCTGCTGCTTACTTGTTGTTAAACCAGATAGTATTCTATCATGTTATGTCTAAAGAAGGGCATGTAACTGAAATCGATGAGAGGAATCTAAAGGTTCCAACGCAACTCTTTACAGAATATTTTAGACCAGTTACCGATGCCATCAACTATCACGCCATATTTGACTTTGATGTCGCTTCGCTTTTTCCCAAAAAGGCAAATCAGTTCATTGTAGATTTGGTTCGAAACATAAAAGAAATCGCACCTGAAGATTTCACTAGAAATCTGTTAGGGTCAATTTTTCATAAACTTATCCCGCAAGAAATAAGGAAACCCCTAGCAGCTTATTACACTAATCCTATTGCCGCAAGTCTCCTTGCCAATATTGCTATTGAAAAACCTAGCTCTAGAGTTGCAGACCTCGCCTGTGGTTCTGGTACTCTTTTAGTAGCCGCTTACAATAAGAAAGCAGAGTTGAGTCAAGGAGAAACTACTGAGAATATCCATAAACGATTTGTTGAAAAAGAGTTGACTGGAATAGATGTTATGCCTTTTGCGGCACACTTAGCCGTCGTGCAATTAGCTTTGAAGAATCCAGGCTACATGACTGACAAAGTTCGCATAGGGGTTTGGGATTCCACGATGCTCAATCCCAAATCCAGTATTGACCCGATTCATGCAATGATGCCCTTAGGTCAAAGAAAAATGGCAGATTATCAAGAAGAAAATATTGTCAAAATCCGAAAGAAACAAGGTGCAATCTCGGGTAAGGGAACTGGCTCATCCTTTGTTATGGGGAAATTTGATGTAGTTTTGATGAATCCGCCATTTTCTAGAAAACAGAATATAACAAAGGAACTGAGAACGGAGTTGGAGGAAAGATTCGAAGATTATTCTCACTATCTGACAGCAGAGCAGAACTATAACGTATATTTCACCTATCTCGCTGATCGCTTTCTAGAAAAAGACGGTAAACTAGCAATGGTTTTGCCTGCAACAATGTTGAAGCAAAAAAGTTCTAAACTCTTTCGAAAATTCATAATGAAAAACTATTCCGTTGATTTTGTCATATTGACCGAGTTTCGTTCAGCTTTCTCAGAGGATACTTCGTTTAGAGATATGCTTTTCATAGCCTCCAAAAGAGAAGATCGATCTATACAAGAACACGCTATTTTTGCGATGCTTAAAGTTCTTCCATCAATAATGAACTGCAATGAGATTTTAGCTGACCTAAGAAGTTTGTGCAATAGTCAAGGGCAAAAAGTCAATACTCATTTGCTCAAAGCTGTAAAAATAAGTCAAGACAAACTAAAGTTGCAAGATGATTGGTACAAGTTGCTTCCAGGCGAAGTTGACCAAGAGTATTCACGAGAGTCATCAAAAATGACAAGTCTCGATAAGGTTGTAACAAAAGTCATTCAGGGCTTTCGTTACGAGAGAAACAGCGAATTTGTGAGCACAAGAGACACTTTAATCTCGCTGCCGCGAGAGAAGCGTGTTAGGATTGACATCAAAATCTTAAAAATTGAAGACTCTGAGGTTATCGTTCAAAATCCCAACAGTGAAGAAAACCTGGTCATACCTAAGAATGCTACATTTCCAGCAATTCGAACAGCATCTTGGCAAAAAAGTATTAAAATCAAACGTCCTATGGATTTCGCCATCGTTGAACGATTTAACAGAGACAACGAATTTTGGACTGAGTCTGATGTTGACCAGATGTTGGTCAGGCGACGTGAGCATATCGATTCCCGAAAAGCCAATCTAGTGATGGCTGGGTATGGTAACATTGACCTATCTTCTCCAGGGACGTTTTTCCTTGCGTTTTGCTCTAAAACTGAAATCGCGCCCACTTGGTCGTTTTGGTCTTTGCCTTGCCTGAAATATGAAGAGGCTATTGTGATGGCGCTATGGCTTAATTCCTCTTTTGCGCTGTCCAATTTATTGAAAAGTCGAACTGAGGTTAGAGGTACTAACATCAAGTGGAGAAAAAAAGACATAGAAAAAGTGCCCGTTGCAGATATTAATAGACTGTCAACGAAAGAGATTGAAATGGCAAAGTCTTTGTTGGAAGAATTGGCGAAAATGGCTTTTCCATGTTTGATTGAACAGTTGGAGACAAATTACATAGGAAGAACTAAAATAGATACATATTTTGCGAGAATTTTGAATATAGATATTACTGAAGCGAAAATAATCGAGCTTCAGAAAGACTTGGGGTTTCGGTTAAGAAAAATGCAAAAGATGATGAAAAGAGATTAAGAGGCATGGCAATTAAGTTAACAATATCCTGGGTCAAATATGGTTAATTGTCCTGAATGCAAGACCGAAATGAAAATGAAAGGTTCTGCAACGAAAGGCGAAGGCATGATTGCAGTTTTTTATCAATGTCCAAAATGCAAGAAACACAACAGAACTTACAGTACCAATTTAATACTATTCAAGCACAATTGGCAGAAGACCAAAAAACTGAAAGCGTTAGAGCAACCAGCATAACGCTTTTTCTGTTAGCGTTTGCGTTTCTAGACATTGGAATCACACTTTATCCCTTTAGCAAGAGTGAGGATAAAGAGACAGAACACAAACAACGCAAGAACAACAAAAGACAACGTAAGATACTTGAGTATTTGGAACAGTACAAAGCTGTCGATTGAAGGCAAATTTGCATCTATGAAAATCATCGTAAGCCCTGTAAAGCCTCCGCATGAAAGCAAAGCAACGCTGAGATAGAAGAGGTTATCTTCTCCGTAATCAGTCAACCGTTCAACAATATGCATCCTCTCAGTAGTTCTAGTCAATCAGAAACACCCTCCAGCAACCGAAAGTTTCCATCTGGAATCGCAATACATCGGAAATCGTAGAGGTACCAGAACCATAAATAGCAAACTTTTTAAGCCTATACGTTGAACATAAATACAGAAGGGGAGGAGAAATGGAAAAAGGAAAACGGCCAAAACCGATTAGATCACGCGGCTGGATTTAGAGTCTTCTTAGACTTGGTTCTTGGCGTCATTGGCCAGTTATAGGTCTTCAATCGTAGAGTTGAGTAATAATTTTAATGCTTCCCTATCTTGTCCTATTACGTTTAAACGCCTAATTTCCTTGTCTATTAAAGACTTCATTTTCTTTTTTAACCCTTGAACATCTTTCAGGTCCATAACCAGATCGACTAGCTTATACACATCTTTTTCAGTTATCTTTTTCCTTGTGATTAAGTTGATGATTTCTTTCTTCTTTTTTGTGTTCTGAAGTCCATATAATAGTGGAAGAGGTAAGCATTCATGTTTATATCTATTCTTAAGCTCTTCTGGTTCAAATATATCGATAAATTCCTCTCTCATAGCAGATAAGAACCCTAGAGTTCCTCCATAATGGCCTAAAACTTCAATTTCCTTTTCATTGCCACTACCAAGAATTGCTCCAATTCGCATGACTGCTTCTGCCATTGTAGCCCTCATTTTTAGATAGTCTAATGTCTCTTCTGGTGATGAACCTTGTCGCTTTTTAATCATTATTTCTCTTGCTTCACCGCTACCAATCTCAAAAAACGCCGATTTTGTTAAATCTATCACAGTCTTCTTTTCATGTTCTGAAAGTTTTTCACAATATTGATGTAAACGCGTCAAGCCTTCAAAAAGGAGAGCATCTCCGACAAGAATTGCGATATCTCTACCGAATTTGCCATAAATAGTAGGTCTACCACTCTTGCTTTTCGATTGATCTATGAGATCATCATGTACGTGGGCACTGCCCAGAAGCAGGAGCAAAGTTGCACCAATTTCATTTACTCTACAAGGATCTCCACCAACAGCTTCACATGATATAGAAAGCAAGCCAGGATGTTGAATCTCTTGCCATTCCTGCATATGATGACGCAATGCTTCTCGAATAGTTTGACTTTTTATCTTCTCACTTAACATGATTCCTTTCGCTATTTTGTATGCTTCTGTTCCTTTTTCTATGAGAATTAGGCGTGCTTCTTCGGCTAACTTTCTTTTAATCTTGCCTTTAGAGTGGTTGTTCATGCTTTATTTTATGTCTTGTTTTTGTATTTGTTCTTTTAGTATGCTCTTGTAAGCATCTATGTACTCTTGTCCTTTCTTTGTTATTGTGTATGTTTTTCTTGTTCTTCCTTTTTGTTGTTGTTTTTGGCTTGTTATGAAGCCTTTTTCTTCTAATGATTTGAGTAGTGGGTATAAGCCCCCATGTCTTAGTTTTACGTCAAATTTCTCCGCTACCTGCTTTTTTATTTTGTAGCCCCACATTGGTTCGGTCTGAATAAGTCGCAGTATTTGGATGTCTAGCAGGTTTCTGACTATGCGTTGTACAAGTTCTTTTTTGAGGGTTTCTGTCAACTGTTTCACTTGTTGGTGTGTACTGTTTGTGGTTTTTCCTATTAAGGTTATGTAGCGGTTGGAGTTTTTGGTTATGTTTTGTTATGCTTCGTTATGTTTGCTGTGAGTATGAACGTTTATATGGTGGTTTATGCTATATAGAGACTCAAGATATGTCCGACAGAGGACATATCGTATCTGTGTAGAACAAAAATACAGAGGGAAAATATAGATGATGAATAACACAAAAGAAGTTCAGGCCAAGTTGATGAAAGGCCTACTAGACTTAATCGTTCTACAGTTCTTGAACGGAGCACCAATGCATGGCTACCAGATAATCACGAAGATACGCAAGACCTTTGGAGTCTATTTCGGACCAAGCACAATCTACCCGCTCTTGGGAACTTTGGAAAAGAAGGGTTACGTCAAAAGTGAATGGAACTTGAGCAACGAGAGGCCAAGGAAGGTCTACATGCTCACGACAGAAGGCCAGAACCTGCTCAACTTCACAGAAGATTCACTCAACATCATATGTAAGAAGCTCAACGCGCCAGGATTAGCAAAGGATGGACTGCTAGAGGGCACCATCTCACACAACGCCCTACGTCCGTTTATGAAAAGAATCGAACCAACAAAGCCTATGATCTAACCCCGAATCCCTTCATTCCTCCTCAGAAGACTTCAAAAAGTAGGCCCATCACGAGGCCAACCCTCAATTTTGACATTAGACATCATTCTTGTCAGTCATCTGCTTCTCTAAGTCAAGATGTATTCTTGGAAAAGGCCGACAAGACCGCTTTGCATCAATCGTCAAGAAAAGCCTTCAACGCGTCTAATCTGATCCGTGAGCATCTTCTTGACCTTCTTAAGCTTAGGGCTGAGCTCGACACGGTACAAAGCCGGGTTCCTCAACTTCCTGTACTTGTCAGGAAGCCGTGAAAGGTTCTTCAAAGCGATCTCTCTTATCTTTTCCAGTGAAGGCAGGTCATAAACTACGTTGCCTTTTTCCATCACTTTCACCAAGAGAGGCTCGCCTCCAACTTCCTCATCTGCTAAACCTATGATGTCTTTAGTATAGCATCCTCGTTTGTCCTTCTGTCTGAATACCTGCTTTCTCCCAGGAAGTGTTATCTTTCCTTTGCTCAGTTTCATGGCGGGAACGAACGTTCCTTTCTCGAATTTGCCTGATAACTTGTAGACAACGTCAACGTAGGGCCTATCATAAGAAGTGCTCATCCTCGTTCCCACTCCAAAAGAGTCTATCTTTGCTCCCTTTCTCATGAGTTCGTCAATTTTATACTCGTCTAGGTCTCCGCTGGCAAATATCTTCACGTACCCAAGACCCTTTCCGTCAAGCATGGACCTGACTTTCTTGCTTATTTCTGCAAGGTTTCCGCTGTCCAATCTAACACCGTTTAGCCTATGGCCCTCTTTTTCCATGTCCTTCGCAACTGCCGCCGCGTTTTCTGCCCCCTTCAGATCATCATAAGTATCTATCAGAAATGTCGAGTTCTCAGGGAAAGCCTTCGCAAAGGCTTTGAACGCATCGACTTCTTTGTCAAAAAACATAACGTAGGAATGCGCCATGGTTCCGAACACAGGAATCCCATATTTCATGCCTGCCAACACGTTAGATGTCCCGTGGCATCCGGCCAAGTAACTGCACCTAGCAGCCTTCATCCCCGCATCTGTTCCCTGCGCTCTCCTCAAACCAAATTCTATCACTGACCTGCCCCTTGCAGCATTTACGACTCTTGAAGCTTTCGTTGCAAGCGTAGTCTGTAAGTTAACAGTGTTCAGAACGAAAGTCTCGATAATTTGAGCCTCTATTATTGGGGCAGTTACCCTGATCAACGGTTCTTCGGGAAAGGCTATCGTTCCTTCAGGAACGCTCCAAACTTCACCCGTGAACCTAAAATCCTTCAAGTAGTCCAGGAAGTCTTCTTTGAACCCTTGTTTTCTCAAGTAGCTGATTTGTTCTTCGTCAAATTTCATGTTTTTGAGAAAGAGCAACATCTGTTCTAGACCGGCAAAGACGAAATATGACCTGTTCGGCGGAAGTCTCCTTATGAAAAGATCAAAGTTCGCAGTCTCCTTTCTTTGACTTTCGAAGTAGCCGGCGCACATTGTCAACTCGTAAAAATCGGTTAGAAGGCTCATGTTGGCCTCGTTAACAAAATCAAAGCCAGTTTTCCTCATGTTAATCCACGAGAAGGTATCGCTTCAAACACTTTTAAGAATGCCCATCTTTGATTTCTTGTTGGTCGCCGCATACATTATTGCGACTACTTTAACCGATCTCTCCACCTTTCGTGAAGTGCGTTTCCAACAAACGTTTATTTGTGCGCTCTGAGGCTTTCCATCTTGGATTAGGGAGCCACGCATGTCTATTTTGTCAACCGACGCGCTCAGGAGACTTTCCCTCGGTTTTTCCACGCTAGAGCATGCTTTTCCAGGGTTTGAACGTGGCGATTTTGTGGTTATGCGTGGTAATGCTGCTTCTTTCATGTGTTTTGTTCTTTCAGTTAGGGCTCAGTTTTCGCTTAGACGAGGCGGTTTAGGTTCTTCGATTATTTTTGTTGACGGTGGCAACATGTTCGATCCGTACCTAGTGGCAGAAATTGCCCGTGGGTACGGTTTAGATTCAAGGTCAGTTCTTGAGAAAATTCATGTTTCACGTGCCTTTACCGCGTATCAACTTTCATCATTAATCCTAGAAGACCTAGATCCTGCTTTGAAGAAGAACAATGCTAAATTGTTGATTGTTTCAGATGTTACCTCTTTGTTTTCAGATCGTGATGTTCCGAAGATTGAGGCGGAAGAACTCTTCATCAAGATTTGTGCAAAACTTTCTGAAATCGCAGGGAAGAAGCAGACAATTGTTGTTGCAAGCTACTTTCCTAAAGAACGTTCAATGCGAGGCTTGCTTTTTGAAACAGTGCTTTTCGAAAAGTGCAATGTTCTGATCAGCGTTAAAAAGACGGGCAAAGTTCTAGCTTTTGCTCTAGAAGATCATGCGCAGCTTAGGGCTTTCAGCATGTCTTTCACGATCGATAACAATTCTTTAACCTCTTTTATAGGAGTGTAAACCTTGGGAAGGACTGTTCCATCTTATAGACAAGCGTTGGAAACGGAAATTAGCCGTTGGGAAGCTTTCCGCAAGGCTCTGCGGGGGAAAGAAATTGAGGCCTTCGATAAAATGATGAATGCGTGCAGAATGCATGCGTCTGCTGCTGGCATGGCAACGAGGACTATTCTTTCTGAAGCAATGTTCATGTCAATCCTGCTTAGCCTACAGACGGAGCTTACGGAGATTAGAGAGAGCCTTGAGCGACTGGAGAGGCAGCTTCGTCAGGCTTAATGCTGTTCGAGGCTGGCTGTTTGATGTTTACCCTTCGGGTGCAAATGAGATTGTAGTGTGGATTATTGCAGAGGACGGGAGGCGGATTAGACTTGTCGACAAGTATATCCATAGAATTTACGTTTCTGGAGATTTCTTGGAGCTTAAGAGGCTAGTTGAGAAAATTGGGGACGACGAGGCGATTGTCAGTTGGCGTTTTGTTAGAAAACATGCTGATTTTATGGAGGCGCATACGCGGAAGGTTCTGGAGATCGAAATGAGCGATAATGAACAAGCATTGTTTTACGCTAGAACCTTGCTCAGAACAGGTGGGTACGAAAAATTTCGACTGTGCAACGTTGACGTTCCCGTATCTCAAGCTTATTTATACGATAAAGACGTGTTTCCGTTGGCTCACGTGATGGTTGTTGATTTAGGAAAAAGGCTTAGCTATGATCTGCTGGACTCAGTTGAGAAAGTTGACTATCAAATTCCGCCTCTGCGTTCACTGCAACTTAATGTGAGCGTGAAAAAAGAAGGCATCGTGCAAAAACTAAGCAATAGGATAGATAGCATAACCCTGGACTGCAGCAATGGATCAATACTCATCAGCGATGGGGATGAGAAGGAGAAGCTTCTGGAACTTGTTAGAACGGTGAAGGAAGTGGATCCAGACTTAATCCTCACTGATGGCGGAGACTCTTTCTTGTTGCCATATCTGGCTTACCGAGCTTTCACCAACGGTGTCCTGGACGATTTTGTTCTAGGCAGAGACAACGTGCCTCTAAAGGCTAGCAGAAGCCGAGGACAAACATTCTTTTCTTACGGCAGAGTCTATCATAAGGCACCGATGCGAAGGCTTTTCGGTAGAATTCACGTCGACGTGAACAACACGTTCATTTATACTGCTTGCGGCCTGGAAGGGCTAATTGAAGTTTCTAGAACTTGCAGAGTTCCACTTCAAAGGGCTGCGAGGGCATCTATTGGAAGCATAATGTCATCATTGCAGGTTTACACCGCATGGAAAAACAACATTCTCATTCCATGGAAGAAGGGTGAACCTGAATCTTTTAAGTCAGCGCGGGAGTTGCTGGTAGCTGACCGTGGAGGGTTTGTTTTTGAACCCAAGCTTGGTTTTCACGCTGATGTTGTTGAAGTTGATTTTACTTCCATGTTCCCAATGCTAATGCTAACGCGCAATATCTCGGCTGAGACTGTTCTCTGCAAATGCTGTCCAAATTCCAACGTGCGCGTGCCAGAGCTTGGATACAATATCTGCGAGAAAAGACGAGGCATCGTGCCTAAGACGTTGGATTTGCTCTTGAAGAAACGTTTGAGGTATAAGAGCCTGATGAGGGAATTGGAGAACAAGGATTTGAAACATGTCTATAACATGCGGCAATCGGCTCTCAAATGGATTCTAGTGACGTGTTTCGGCTACTTGGGCTATAGAAATGCGCGGTTTGGAAAAGTTGACGCTCACATTGCCGTGTGCGCTTTTGCTCGCGATGCACTGTTAAAGACGGCTAGAATGGCTGAGGACCACGGTTTTGAGGTTATCCATGGCATCGTGGATTCTCTATGGTTGAAAAAACACGGATTTTCACCTAAAGAAGTTGCAGAGTTCTGCCGTGAAGTCTCAAACGCGGTAGATGTTCCTTTAGAAGTCGAGGGAAAATACCGTTGGATCGTTTTTCTTTCCTCCAAAACATCCGAAGACGTGCCAGTGCTCAACAGGTATTATGGCGTATTTGAAAACGGCGAGATAAAGATGCGAGGAGTTGAAGCAAGACGCAGAGACACGCCCCATTTCATCGTTAGAGCTCAGATAAACATGATCAAGAAGCTTGCAGAGGCAAACAGCATGGAAAGTTTCAAGGAAAGAATGCCAGAATCTCTGCACATCTTGAGTGATTATGCTGTCAAGCTGATAAAGGGACAGGCTGACGTGCAAGAACTCCTAGTAACCAAACGACTATCAAAAATTCCTTCAGATTACAATCATGACGTTTTCCAAGCTACCGCAGCGAAGCAATTAGAGAAGGCTGGTTTTGAAGTGCATGCAGGACAAACTGTTCAGTATTTGATTCTTGACGCTAGAGCCAAACGTGCCTACGATAGAGTTATTGCTGCTCAAATGCTGAAGCCGAGCATGCATTATGATGTTGACGAGTATTTGAAACTGTTACTCTCTGCAGGTGAAACTTTGTTCGGAGTTTTTGGATATACTAAAAACAGAATTGAAGCTGAGGCATTGCATCATCAAAAGCAAACGATGATCTTGTAAGGATGGCAGTTAATCTTATTTCTCTGATCGGTCATTGTATCTGGTTCAACACGTATGGTGTATGAATGCCACCTATAATTCAGATCAAGAACCTCACAAAAAAATATGGAAACCTCGTCGCAGTTGACCACTTGGACTTGGAAATCGAACAGGGCGAAATCCTTGGCCTTCTAGGACCCAACGGCGCAGGCAAAACGACTGCCATCCTTATGCTTGCAACAGTCATCAAGCCCACAGACGGCACGGCTCTTGTCGGCCAATACGACATACGAAAGCAACCAGACAAGGTCAGAGGCCTACTGGGCATATGTTTTCAAGAGCCTAAGATGTTATGGGTCAGCACCCCTTGGGATGTGGTTAACTGGCATGCCAAAGTATGCGGGCTTTCCACGTCAGAGCGGAAAAGAAGGGTCAAAGAAGTGCTAGATGCAGTTGACATGTGGGAGCCCAGAAAGAAAAACGTTCATGCACTCTCAGGTGGAATGCGCAAACGAGTCGAGATGGCCAAAGTATTGGTTCAAAGACCTAAGATAGCGATTGTTGACGAGCCGACAGCCCAGATTGACATAGTCGGCAAGCATAAGATATGGAACATGCTTCTCGAACTTCGGGACGAAGGAAGCACGATCATTCTGGCCACGAACGAGCTTTACGAAGCTGACCAGC
>Ga0315280_10001530_pt1 | contig 39444 bp, 29 predicted proteins | sample YL17G06_40_MG_FD_203697 | JGI IMG/M metagenome (GOLD analysis project Ga0315280, IMG submission 203697) | Sediment microbial communities from Yellowstone Lake, YNP, Wyoming, USA - YL17G06_40 | ecosystem: Environmental > Aquatic > Freshwater > Lake > Sediment | place: USA: Wyoming | collected... | reverse complement strand
GAAGCCCATTGTCTGGACCGTGGGCGCGCTTGCCGCCATGCTTGCTCTGCTGCCCGCGGCGGCGAATGGGCAACCTGCTCGCACTGAGGCCCAGGTGGAGGCCGATTGGCTCCGGCAGGAGGCGGTCCGATGGACTGGGCCGGCCACGGGGATCGCCACGCCCGAGGAGGACGCCCTCGGCGGCGTCGATGGCGTGAAGAACGGCAAGTGGGGCTTCCACTCCGGCATTGACGACAACCCCTGGTGGCAGGTCGACCTAGAGGACGCCCGCCCCATCTCGCGCGTGCTCATCTACAACCGCTGCGACGGCGGCACTGCGGAGCGCGCGGCGCACCTCATCCTCATGCTGTCGGCCGACGGGGAGAACTGGACGGAGGCGTACAAGCACGACGGCACTGTCTTCTACGGGCAGACCGACGGGAAGCCACTCGAGGTGAAGCTCGGTGGCACGGTCGCGCGGTACGTGCGCATTCAGGTCCCGAGCCCGCAGGCGGTCATCCACTTCGATGAGGTCGAGGTCTACGGCCCGCCCGACGAGACGGTGAACCTGGCACTGTGGAAGCCGGCGAATCAAAGCAGCGCGAGCCAGTACTCCACTCGCAAGGTCCGCCCGGGCTCAGGCGAAGACCTAGCCAAGCGGGCCCTCAGCATGGTTGCCTCCGGGCTCAAGCTCGCCGACGATCTGCGCACTCGCGGCGTGGATACGCGGTCCGCCGAGGAGGAGCTGCACGCGGTTGAGGCGGAGGCGCAGCAGACCGGCACAAGCGACGCATCCCGGGAGCTGTACCTGCGCGCCAGGAGGGCGGTGCGGGGCCTGGCTCTGCGCAACCCGCTACTCGACTTCGATGACATCCTGTTCGTGAAGCGTGTGCCGGGCAGTTACTCGCACATGTCCGATCAGAACTACGGATGGTGGTCGAGGGGAGGGGGAGGGGTCTACGTCCTGCACGGCGCGAAGAGCGACGCCCCGACCCTCCAGTGCCTGACGGACAGCTTCCCGCTGGGCAGCTTCACGACACCCGAGTTGTCATACGACGGCAAGAGAGTGCTCTTCGCCTACTGCACGTACCACGAGGACCTGGCCGGCATCGCGAACAAGGTCGACAAGGACGCGCTGCCCGAGGACGGCTTCTACCACATCTACGAGATGAACGTAGACGGCACCGGCCTCCGCCAGGTCACTCACGGCCGGTACGACGACTTCAACCCGCGCTACCTCCCTACCGGCCAGATCGTGTTCCTCTCCACCCGGCGCGGGCAGGCCGTGCAGTGCGGCCTCGGCAGCGCCATGTTGACGCTTGCCGGCACGATGCCGGACAGCTACGTCCGCTGCGGCGGCGACCACTGGCGTCCGGTGGCGGTCTACACGCTCCACGTCATGGACCCCGACGGCACCGGGATGCGCGCCATATCCCCTTTCGAGAACTTCGAGTGGGACCCCGCCGTGGCGAGTGACGGCCGCGTCATCTACGCGAGGTGGGACTACGTCGACCGCACACCGATGCCGTTCATGAGCCTATGGTCCACGAGGCCGGACGGAACGGGCGTGCACATCGTCTACGGCAACTTCACACCTGACCCGCACTGCATCTTCCAGGCACAGCCGATTCCCGGGTCCGAGAAGCTCATCTTCACCGGCTCAGCGCACCACTCGATCACAGGCGGGAGCCTGGCGCTGCTCGATCCTAACGTAGACGTCGACGGGAACGGCCCGCTCACTCGCCTCACGCCGGAGGTGTGCTTCCCCGAGGCGGAAGGCTGGCCGACGACCTACTACGCGGACCCCTGGCCGCTGTCGGAGAGCTACTACCTGACCGCGTGGAGCGATCAGCCGCTCAGGAACGAGGGCGGGGCCAACCCGGCCAACGCCTGCGGCATCTACCTCTACGACGCGTTCGGGAACCTCGAGCTCCTCTACCGAGATCCGGAGATCGGCAGCCAGTTCCCGATCCCCGTGCGGCCGAGGCCGCTGCCGCCTGCGACGCCTGACGCGGCTCAATGGGGCTCGGGCGAGCAGGGCGACATGCTGCTCCTCGATGTCTACAAGGGACTCACCGGCATCGAGCGAGGCTCGGTCGCGCGCATTCGCGTCGTCGGCTTGCCCGCCAAGGTCCAGCCGGAGATGAACTCCCCGAACCTCGGCCTGACCCGCGACGATCCGGGGAAGTTCATCGTCGGGACTGCCCCTGTCGAGCAGGACGGTTCGGCGCACCTCGCGGTGCCAGCCGGTGTGCCGCTGTTCTTCCAGGCGCTCGACAAGGACGGCCTCGCGATCCAGACGATGCGCACGGCGACCTACATCCAGCCCGGCGAGACGCTCACGTGCATCGGATGCCACGAGCACCGCGGGAGCGCGCCGCCGAACGGCGAGGTCCTGGCGGCGAGCGTGCCCCCGTCGAAGCTGAAGCCGGGACCCGACGGCACCTGGCCCCTGAGCTATGACAAGCTCGTCCAGCCGGTGCTAGACCGCTCTTGCGTCTCGTGCCACGGCCCCCGGGGGACCGACTCGGCCGCCGTCGCCTTCGACCTGTCCAGCAGCGCGGCTTCCTGGGAGCGGATGGTCTCGTACGGGTCGCCGAGCCTGCGAGATGACGTCATGGCACGGTACAACGAGGGCAAGTCGATCGCGGGAGCCGGTCCCGCATCGCACAGCCCGGTGCTCGCACTCCTTCGTGCCGGGCATCACGGCGCCAGCCTCGACCCGGACAGTCTCGAGCGGCTCGTTACCTGGATGGATCTCTACGGCCAGCGGCAGGGGTACTTCAGCGACGAGCAGGAGCAGCGGCTCATCGACCTACGGCGCACGATCGCGAGCGTCATCGGGGAGTAGGCTACTCGCCGGCTGAGCCTCTCATCGCCCTGCGATCCCGGTGTTAGGTAGGTACGGCCCCTGGCTCGCCATCGCCCACTGGTCGGACTTCAGCCACTCCGCGGTCCTGGCGCACAACTGGCGTGAGTCGAGGCCGAGGTGGCGTCGGTAGGCGCCGTCGCGCTTCCGAGGCACTGAGAGGTCGGCATCCCCCATCAAGGCTCGGTACTGCGGAAGCCCTCCCGCATTGCGAGCGCAGCACGCGAGGGCGTAGTACAAGCAGTAGTCGTCGGGAACTGCGGTCGCCGATTCCATCGCCTTGCTCAACGACTTCGGCGAGCGCAAAACATGCCTGGCCGCGTCTCGGAGCTCCGCGATGCCGCGGTAAGGTAGTCGCGCGGCCCCCGCCGCCTCTGCCTCGCCCTCGACCATCCAGCTCAGGCGGCTCACTCCGCCGAGCGCGGCCTGAAGAACGTGCGCCGTCTCGTGCGCCAGCATGCCTGCCGCATCATCGTTACTGGGGCACGCCTCGTGCCCGTGCTTGTCGAGCTGCCGGACGACCACGCTGAGCTGGTCTGCCATGCCCCACACATGCGTGTCATCGGCGTTCCTCTCGCCGACTAGGTCGCATGTCCACTTCCAGTCACCGTAGGTGGCTGGAAGATACACCTGAATCGGCAGTAGCCCTGCGGGAGGCTGTGCGCCGCCCAGGACGACAGCGCACGCGGCCTCGTAGCTCCCGGCCGCCGACGGCGCCATGCGGCGGGCCAGCAGGTTGCCGTCGCACATGTAGAACATATAAAGGACCGATCCGCGAGTGTCGCGGACGGTGTACGCTCGCGGGTACATCCCGCCCAGGGTCTCTATCGCGTTGGCAGCTCGGTTGGGCGGTGGGTAGCCTGGCCAGCCCGCGGCTCCTACCTGTGCCAGGCTCTTGGCGGCGGGATATGCTTCTGCGAAGCGTCCTGCGGCGTACGCGCATACCATGTATCCGTACCTGTCCGCCTCCGTGCCGGCCGTGGGCAGGCGCCCAGCGACGGCGAGGTAGGCCTGGGCGGGCTGCCCACGGGCGAGTGTCTCGATGGCCTCGTGCACTACCGCATCTGTTGGGCCCGGGGCGGCGCCCCACCGTCGGAGCGGGTAGTGCTCCGGCTTCCCTCCTGTGAGTCTGTGCATGTCAGACTCCTCAGTTGCCAGCGTCGGCGGAAGGGGATCGGGGACGACGCACGCGTAATGCCGAACCCGGGGCGCCACAATGGGGATGTCGCACGCGCCCATACACATGGCCAGAATGACGCCGACGTAGATCCACAAAGCCGACGGTATGAGCCGGCCCAGCAGCCTCGCGAGCATCTTGGCGGCGGCATCTCGCACGATGGCCTGCCCTTCGCGCTGATCAGACGACCTACTCGGTCTGACGATGCTGCCCGGTGTTTGTGACGCCGTATGATCGCCGCCGTACTACTGCACAATAACCGTCGCGACCGCATGATTAGATAATCGTCTAGGGTTCTAACAACGCGGAGGTGGCGAACATGGACGGAATGTTCAAAGCCCTCGCCGATCCGACACGACGGAGGATCCTGCGCATGTTGAGCGACGGCGAGATGAGCGCCGGCGAGATCGCGGGGCGGTTCGACATAACCGCACCCTCGATGTCACACCACTTCGGTGTGCTCAAGAACGCGGACCTTGTGTCGACAAGGCGCGAGGGACAGCAGATCTACTACTCCATCAACACGACGGTTTTCCAGGACGTCATGACCCTGATCTTCGATCTGCTCGCCAAGGAACAGGCGGCGAAGGGAGAGCCCAGATGACAACCAAGAACGCTTCGATGATCGGCCTCGCGCTGGCGCTGCTGACGCTCGCCTACTCGGCGCTCGTGTTCGGTTCCCTGCCGGACCGCGTGCCGATGCACTGGAACATCCGCGGCGAGGTTGATGGCTGGGCGTCGCGCGAGTGGGGTACGTTCGGGCTGCCCGGAGCGATGATCTTCTGTGTCGGCCTCCTGTACGCGCTCCCCTGGCTGTCCCCGCGCAACTTCCACGTCGATCCGTTCCGGACGACGTTCAACTACGTGGTGCTCCTCGTCATCGTGACCCTCGGGCTCGTACACCTGCTGGCCCTGCAGGCCGCGCTGAACCCCGCGATGGACTCGGGCAGGTTCATCATCGTGGGTGTGTGCCTGCTGGTGATGCTGCTCGGCAATGTGATGGGCAAGGTGAAGCGCAACTTCTGGGTGGGGATCAGGACGCCGTGGACGCTTGCCAACGAGACCGTCTGGGCTGGGACGCACCGGCTCGGAGGCCGCTTGATGGTCGCCGCGGGGCTACTCGTTGCCGTGTGCGCCGCGCTCGGGCTGGCGCCGGCGGTGTGCTTCGTTGTGCTGATCTCGTCGCTGGTCGCGCCAGCCGGCTACTCGCTGGTGCTATACAAGCAGCTCGAGCGCGGGGCGAGGCTGTAGCGGCGCCTGCTCCTCGCTCGCGGGGAGGGCCGGGGAGGGGGCTGTGTTCGGCCCCCTCGGTCCCCCGTGAACGGGGGAAGAGGGCGGGGCCGGTTCGGCGCCCGGCGCTACGCGCCACCCCATGCGGTCCTTCCGATCCCCCCAGGGGCTTTCGTTGTCGCGATGTGGCGCCCCGACGGCCTCACCCCCAGTCCCTTGGCCGCGCCAGGGCCGGGGGTGAGGCTGGCACCCGCCGCGCATGCCCGGCCGGGAATGAGATGACCCTTATCTTCGCTCTCGGGCGGTGACAGGCGGGCTTGGCGGGTTGTAGTATCATTGACCCAGGGGAGAGCAGGGAGGTGGAGATGTGACCGTCGCGCCCGCCGTTGCGGACAAAGGACTGATGACCGCCGAGGAGTTCCTCCTCCTGCCCGACGACGACATGCAGCGGGAGCTGGTCCGCGGAGACGTGGTTGAGAAGATGCCGTCGGGAGGCAGGCACTCGGTGGTAGGCGGAGACGTCCACACCGAACTCAACATCTTCGTGCGGGCTGCGCGGAGCGGTGTGTGCCCTCAGGCGGACGCGGGTTTCGTGCTGTCTCGCGACCCTGACACGGTGCGTTCACCCGATGCCGCGTACGTGTCACATGAGCGTCTTGGACCCCACGGGGTGCCCACTGGCTTCTTCCAGTGCGCCCCTGACCTCGCGGTTGAGGTGGTGTCGCCGAGCGACCGGCCGGGCGAGATCATGGAGAAGGTCCGAGACTACATACAGGCAGGTACTCGCCTCTTTTGGGTCATCGACCCCGAAAAACGCATGGCCACGGTCTGGCGCGCCGACAGCACGGTCAGCTTCATCTCTGAGACCGGCGTGCTCTCCGGCGAGGACGTCCTGCCCGGCTTCGACCTGGCGCTGGCAAGCGTGCTCCCGTGATCGGGAGCTTACATAGAAACGAGGAGAACAACGAGAATGGCGAACGTTCCCCCCATCACCGACAATGACTTCGAAGAGAAGGTGCTCAAATCCGAGGTACCCGTCCTCGTCGACTTCAGTGCGGAGTGGTGCGGCCCGTGCAAGCAGATCGCGCCCATTATCGCCAAGCTCGCCCAGGACCTGGCCCCAGGCGTCGCGGTCTTCGGCTGCGACGTCGGCGAGTGCCCTGAGACCGCCCAGAAGTTCGGCATCATGTCGATCCCGACACTGATCGTGTTCAAGGGCGGCGAGGAGAAGGCCCGCCAGGTCGGCGCGGTGCCCGAGTCGAAGATCCGCGATCTCATTATCAAGGCGTAGGGGCGCGGAGCAGCCTAGACAATGGGCTGAAGCCCATGGCCTGCGGAATCGCCCCGCACCCTAACCCTCTCCCTGCAGTGTGGGGAGAGGGGACCGGCGGGCCGAAAGAGACCCGATGAACACAATCTTCGCCTGGGCCGATTCGCTCAAGGACGCTGTCGCGACCTCACTCGATCACGGGTCGCCGATGGCGTACCTCCTGGTCTTCCTGGCTGGGGTCGTTGCGAGCCTGACGCCGTGCGTCTATCCGATGATCCCGGTCACGATCGCGATCATCGGCGGCCAAACCAGGAAAGGGCCCAAGGAAGGCTTCATCCTGTCGCTCTTCTACGCGCTGGGGTTGGCCATCACCTATGCGCTGATCGGCGGGGGACTGGCGGCGGCCCGGAAGTACGGCGGGTCCACGCTCAGTCAGTCGGCCCTTGCCCAGAGTCCATGGGTGGCTCTCGGCATCGGCGTCATCTGCATCCTGTTCGCGATGGTCATGTTCGACAAGCTGACCATTCCGATGCCCGCTCCCGTCCGGCAGTGGCAGTCGAGGCGTAGGGGCGGCAACTATGCCGGGGCGCTGGCCGCCGGGATCGTCTTCGGCACCGTCGCGAGCCCGTGCCTTGCCCCCGTCGTCGGCCTCATCGCGTTGCAGATCGCCGTCACCGGGCGGGTGCTATACGGCGCCGCGATGCTGTTCACATTCGGCCTGGGACTCGGCCTCATCTTCGTCGTCATCGGCACGTTCTCCGGCGCACTCTCATCAATGCCGAAGGCCGGTGTGTGGATGGACCGCATAAAGAGCGCCTTCGGCTGGGCGATGATAGCCATCGCCCTGGGGTACGTCTTCCACGCGGGCGCGCTGCAGGCGAAGGCCGTCATCGCCCGCCAGGCGCCGGCTGCGGGTGTTACGGGTGGCTCCGGTCAACCCGGCGGGCCGCCCTACACTGTGGCGGACCAAGGGCCATCGGAGGCCCTGCCTGTCGGGGCCGGCGCTGGATCGCCGGCCGTCGACTGCGTACTCGCGTCGACCGGCGGGGGGACGACCAGCTTGTCTGGGCTGTGGCAGGATAAGGCCCTCGTGCTTGTGTTCTTCGCCGACTGGTGCCACAACTGCCCGCAGGAGGTCCCCCTGGCCAACGAGCTCGCTGCCGCTCACCCGGACGAGGCCCACGTCATCGGTGTGGGTACACTCTACCCGCCGGCGGTGAACCAGGCATGGGCCACCAAGTACGATGTGAAGTACGACCTCATGTTCGACCCAGTCGGCGCTCTGCTGGGTGGCTATCACCCTGAGGACCCCGGCGCGGTGCCCTGGACCGTGGTGATCGGCAGGGATGGGAGGCTCCTCTACCGCGACGTCGCGTGGCCGTCGAACATGCCCGAGCTCGTCGAGCAGGGCTTCGCCGCAACGCCCGGCGTCGCGGGCGCAACTCCGGCTCCGCCCCGGGGGGCTGCGACGGGAGAGTCGGTCATGCCGGAGCCCGGTACCGCGGCAGGCGTCTACAACGTTGTGCCGGGCCAGCCGGAGTTCGAGCCCGCCGCTGTCGGCAAACGCGCGCCCGACATGCGTCTGTCCGACAGCACGGGTGGCGTGGTGCCGTTGTCGCAGCTATGGAGCGAACGGGGCCTCGTCCTTGCTCTTGTGGCCGGCCCGGGGACCGAGTACACCCTTGATCTGGCGTCGCTCGCCAAGCTCGTGGGCGACACGGACCAGGCGCCCGAGGTCATGGTTGTGTCCGGTGCTCCGACCGCGGCCGAGGCGCCGGTCTGGGCCCACGAGAACGGTGCGCCAGGGAAGACGGCCGTCGATCCCTCGCACTCCGCGCTCAGGGCGTTCGGCGGCGAGGGAGCTGCCGCGCCTCTGTACGCGTTCATCGCACGCGACGGCACCGTGAAGCATCTCGGGCCGTGGCCCGGAGACGGGGCGGAGAAGCTCCTGGAGGCTGTTGCCGGTGAGTAGCCCCCCGGCCGTCGCGCTCTTCGACATCGACGGCACGCTGTACCCCCATGACAGCCGGCTCACGCGCGACCTCGACTGGTGCATCACGGAGTACGTCTCCGCGCGCTTGGGGGTGTCGACAGAGCAGGCCGACCGGCTGCGCGCTGAGACCCTCAAGACTCGCGGCACGACGCTCCGCGGAATGATCGAGCTGCACGGCGTCGACCCGGTGGACTTCTACGACTTCCTGGCCGCGATCGACCCTCGGGACTACCTCACGCCCGACCTGGCGCTATGCGAGCTGCTCGACCGCGTCAGCGCCAGGCTGTGCGCGCTCACGAATGCCCCGCCGTTCCACGCCGAGCGGGTGCTTGAGGCGCTCGGCCTGCCGGGTGTCTTTGAGCGTGTCTACGACATCGAGTTCTCCGGCTACCTCGGCAAGCCGGCATCCGGCACCTACGAGGCCGTCCTTCGTGACCTCGCGGTGCCCGCGCGCTGCGTGACGCTGATCGACGACACCCCGCGCTTCTTGCCCCCCGCTAAGTCGCTGGGGATGAGAACGGTGCTGGTCGGCTCGGAGCCCGCTACTGCGGCCGACTTCGATGCACGCTGCGACTCGATCCACGAGCTCGACAGCGCGGCCCCGTGGCTGTTCCGATCGGTTGCGGCGGCGTCTGCCTAGCCCGGGTGCCTTAGGCTAAGCCTCCGTGCCGCAAGCGCCTCGTTGAGCCGTGCGGAGTAGGCGTTGTGCGGCGCGCCCTGAGGCACCTCCGGTTCCTCTTCGCACTCACGCGCGATGGTGAGGAGCGCGTCGGCGAACGCGTCGAGGGTCGCCTTGGTCTCCGTCTCCGTCGGCTCGATCATGAGCGCTTCGCTCACGATGAGCGGGAAGTACACGGTCGGGGCGTGGAAGCCGAAGTCGAGCAAACGCTTCGCGATGTCGAGCGCCTTGCAGCCCGCCGCCTTCTGCCGATCGGCCGACAGAACGAACTCGTGCATCGGCCTCGAGGGATAGGGTAGCTCGTAGGCCCCCCGCACGCGGCTGAGCAAGTAGTTGGCGTTGAGCACGGCCCGTTGCGCGACCTCGAGCAGTCCCTGGCCGCCGTGCGCCATGATGTATGCGTAGGCGCGCACGAGCACGCCGACGTTGCCGAAGAAGGAGTGGACCTTGCCGACCGATTCCGGGAACTCGCTCGACAGCGCGAAGCTGCCGTCCGGCTGCTCGACGATCCGAGGCACCGGCAGGTACGGCTCTAGGTGTGCCTTCACCGCGATCGGCCCGGCGCCCGGCCCGCCGCCGCCGTGTGGCGTCGAGAATGTCTTGTGGGCGTTGAGGTGCATAGCGTCGAAGCCCATGTCGCCCGGTCGAGCGACGCCCAGGAGCGCGTTCATGTTCGCCCCGTCGCAGTACACAAGCCCGCCCGCGGCATGAACGCGTCGGCAGATCTCCTCGACCTCCACCTCGAAGAGCCCCAGCGTGTTGGGGTTCGTGAGCATGAAGCCGGCGACTGTGTCATCGAGCGCCGCGTCGAGTGCGCCCAGATCCGTCAGGCCGTGCTCGTTCGACCCGATAGTCTGCACGGCCAGTCCCGCGCGGGCGGCGGAGGCGGGGTTCGTCCCGTGTGAGGAGTCGGGCACAATGATCCGCGTCCGTCCCAGATCCCCCCTGGCCCGGTGGTAGGCCCGGAAGCACAGGAGGGCGGTCAGCTCGCCCTGGGCCCCCGCGGGAGGCTGGAGCGAGACGGCGTCCATTCCGGTGATCTCGGCGAGCATTCCCTCTAGGTCGCGAAGCAGTCGGAGCATCCCTTGCACAAGTGCCGGATGAGTGCCGGGATGCAGGTCGGCGAGGCCGGGCAGGCGCGCGATGGCCTCATTCACCCGCGGGTTGTACTTCATCGTGCATGATCCGAGCGGGTAGATCCCAGTATCGATGCCGTAGTTGCGCTGCGACAGTCGGGTGAAGTGGCGAACCGCCTCCGCCTCGGTCACCGAGGGCAGCCTCGGAGGCGTGCCGCGGAGGGCGACGCCCTCGAGCAGCGCACAAGCACGATTCTCCGCCTGCGTACCGCCGGGCAGATAGCGGCTCTCGACGTCGCAGCACTCGCGTTCGTAGATCAGGCCCTCCTCCATCGCGTCACAGCACCTCCTTCACAGCGGCCGCGAAGGCCCCCAGCTCGATGTCGGTGCGCTTCTCGGTGGCGCAGAGGAGGAGCGAATGCTCAACACCTGTGCAAGCGGAGATGTCGCCGCCGACCACAAAACCCTTATCTGCGAGCCGCATCTGCAGCTCGGGCACCGGGATCGGGCTGCGGACCGCGAACTCCTGGAAGAAGGGGGCACCGTAGATCGGCTCAAGCGGCGTGGCGGCGATCAGGTCGCGCAGCCTGTGCGAGCGCTCGACACACAACGCGGCCGCGCGCCGCAGACCCGACGCTCCCATCGCGCACATGTACACCGTGGCCGCGAGGGCGCACAGGCCCTGGTTGGTGCAGATGTTCGACCTCGCCTTCCCTCGCCTGATGTGCTGCTCGCGCGTCTGAAGCGTGAGCACGTAGCCCGGCTTGCCGTTCGCGTCGGTCGTCTTCCCGACAACGCGGCCGGGAAGCGTCCGAACAAGATCATGCGTGGTCGCCAGCAGGCCCAACAGGGGACCCCCGTACGACATCGGGAGACCGAGCGCTTGCCCTTCGCCCACAGCGATCTCGGCACCGCACGCGCCGGGGCTTTCGAGAAGCCCCATCGCTATGGGGTCGGCGCAGACGACGGTCTTCGCGCCCGCGGCTTTCGCGATGCCGACGGTGGCGCGCACGTCCTCGATCGTGCCCAGGAACGACGGCTGCTGCACGACTACGCAAGCGATGCTGTCGTCCACAGCCCTCGTCAGCTCGGCAAGGTCGGTCGTGCCGTCTCCGTGCGGAACGGACGTGATGTTCCTCGCGAGCTCCGGGCCGAGAATCGTCTCGAGACAGGCGATGTAGGCCGGGTTCACGGCTCCCGCGAGCACGATCCGGTCGCGTCCAGTGGCGTCGTACGCCAGCAGCACCGCCTCCGCGAGGCCCGTGCCGGCGTCGTAGAGCGACGCATTCGCGACATCCAGCCCATAGAGCTCGCAGACAAATGTCTGGAACTCGTACATCGCTGTGAGGAAGCCCTGGCTGATCTCCGGCTGGTAGGACGTGTAGGCGGTCAGGAACTCACCGCGCTGGATGATGTAATCCACCACGGCCGGCGAGTAATGGTCGTAGACCCCTCCACCGGCAAGGCACACGCTGAACGAGGCGCCGACATTCCCGGCCGCGATGTCGCGCATGTGCGCGACCAGCTCCATCTCGCTCAGCGGGCCCGGCAAACGAAGAGTGCCCGAGAGTCTGGTACCCTCGGGCACTTGGTCGAACAGCTCCACCACGTCGGACAGGCCGAGGGATGCGAGCATCCCTCGGCCGTCCGCGTCATAGGGAGTGGCAAGTGTCACCTCATCATCCCCTTCGCTCGCGGGATCAAGCCGCGGGCTTAAGCCCGCGGCTCCCACCCATCCCCCACGGCTATGGCCCCCCTACAGTGTCGCCTCATAGGCCTCTCCCGACAAGAGACCTTCGACCTCCGACGGGTCGGACAGCTTGATCTTCACGATCCAGCCCGCGCCGTACGGGTCTTCGTTCACGATCTCCGGCGCGTCTTTGAGCGCCTCGTTGACCACAGTGATCTCACCCGAGACGGGCACGTAGAGGTCGGCGACAGTCTTGACCGACTCGATCGTGCCGAAGGTGTCGCCCTTCTTCACGACGCGGCCCGCGTCCGGCAAGTCCACGAACACGATGTCGCCCAGCTCCTCGGCGGCATAGCTTGTGATGCCAACCGTGCCGGTATCGCCCTCGACCTTGATCCACTCGTGCTCGGCTGTGTACTTCAGCTCGCTCGGGTAGGGCATTCCTGTCTCCTCACTCTCGGGACCGCCGGGCCCCATCGCTAGCGCTCCCCACGCTTGTAGAACGGCAGGTCAGCGAACAGCGCCGGTATCTCGGCGGAGCCGGCCACGCAGACGGCCTCGCGGCCCACGAGCTCGGCTCGGCGCTCGCGTATCGGCTTGCGGTCGGGGTTCGCGACGTGCGCCAGTGCGATGCCGCATCCCCGGACTGGAGAGAATGTGCCGCTCGTCACTCTACCGACCGCGGAGCCCGACACACGGACTTCCGCATCTTCGCGCGCAATCCTCTTCGACGCCATCCTCAGGCCGATCAGGGCCTTCTGCGGGCCCGCGGCGGCGTACGCCTCGTGTGCGGGACGCCCGACGTACTCGCCCTTGCCAGCCGAGCAGTAACGGGCCAGCCCCACGTCGGAGGGCCGTGTGTCGTGGTCTATCTCGTGGCCCCACAGGGGGTAGGCGGCCTCGAGCCGCAGCATGTCCCTCGCCCCCAGCCCGCAAGGAACCACGCCAGCCGCCCGCAGCGCGCGCCAGAGCGCCGGGCCGTCTTGGGCGCTGGTAGTGATCTCAAACCCATCCTCTCCCGTGTAGCCGGTGCGCGACACAGTAGCCGGCACGCCGGCGACCGCGCCGGTCGCGAAGCGATGGAGCCTAAGCGAGCCGAGGTCGAGGTCGGTCAGCGGCTCAAGGATCGCGTCCGAGGCTGGGCCCTGTAGCGCGACCATCGCCGTCGCCGCCGTCTCGTCCGTCACCTCGGCATCGGATAGGCAGGCGCGGATCATCGCCAGGTCCTTGTCGGTGTTGACGGCGTTAGCCACGAGCGCGAACTCGTCGTCGCGCCCGGAGGGCGAGTACACAAAGAGGTCGTCGGCTATGCCTGCCTGGTCTGTGAGCAGCAGCGAGTAGACGCACTGGCCGGCCTCGAGCTTCGAGACGTCATTGGACACTGCCCGCTGGACGCCTGCCAGCGCGCCCGGCCCCGTCACGCGCAGGCGCCCCATGTGCGACACATCGAAGATCCCGGCCGCGCCTCGCACGGCCGCGTGCTCCGCGATGATCGACTCGTACTGCACCGGCATCTCCCAGCCGGCGAAGGGGACGATCTTCGCGCCCTCTGCGACATGCACGTCAGAGAGCGGGGTTCTGCGCAGTTGCATTACGCCGCATTCTCTCCCCTATAGGTCCTCGGTGAGCGAGTCCGCCCACTCCATCAGCTTGTTGTAGTAGCCCACCATCCCCATTACAACCCCCGCGATGACCAGGATCGCGGACAGGAGGAGCAACAGAGCCCACACCCAGACCGTCCGTCGGATCGACTCCCGGTCCGCCCTCTCCTCGAGCATGCGGACGCAGTCCGCAAGGACGCTATCGAGTTCGCCGGTGTCGTCGGCCGTTTCGATCAGCCCGCGCGTCTCCGTATCGAGCGCACCGAGCATCCTAAGCGCCGTAGCCAGGTCGCCACCGCGGCGCAGGTGGTCGGCCGCGTACTCGCCACGCATCTCGAGCCACGCGGGCCCGGCGGCGGATGACGCGGCCTCGAAGGCCTCCTGTGGAGATGTGCCGGCATGTACGAGTGCGGTGTATGCGCGCAAGAAGCGCAGAGCATACACCGTTCGCCTACCCCTGCCGATCACGGGTACGTGCATCAGCACCCGATCGAGCAGCGCGCGCACCCGTGGCAGCGCCGCGACGATCCGCACGCCCATCAGCGCGGCCCAGGCGAGGGCCAGCAGCGGCACGCCGTTGACGAGCGTGTTCGTGATCCAGCCCACGAGGCCGTGCGTGATCGCGACCGGGATGGTCGCGGCCATCACGGCGAACACCGCGATGGCCTTTGTGTAGATCGCGGGGAACGTCGCGCGCCTGCGCTCGCGCTCATCGTTCCTAATGTCCTGCTCCAGCGACGGGAGCACCTTGTCAACGGCGCCGGCGCGCTCGGCCGCCCCGATGGCGGCGGCGATCCACGGCTCGATAACGCCCGGCCTGGCCGCGAGTATCTCGGACAGCGACTTGCCGGCTATCGCCTCGGCGCGGGCCTCGTCACACAGCCGCCGGAGCCGTGCGTCCGTCACGCGGAACCTGAGCTGGTCAAAGGTCTCGGCGAGTCCGATGCCGGCGGTGAGGAGCTCGTGGAGCTGTCTGAGGAACACAGCCTTCGCAGCCGGGGAAACCGGCCGAAGGACCCCGGCAACCCAGCCGCTGGCGCCTCTGCCCCGGGGCCGAAGGCGCCTCACCTCCACGACGTAGACGCCCCGCGCACGAGTGCGCCGCACCGCCACCTCGCGGTTCTGCGCCACGACCGTGGTGGTCAGCGCGCGGCCTTCGCGTGTCTTGGCCTTGAGCTCGAAGACGGGCAAGGCCGCTCACCCTCACAGCACGATGGAGCCGTACCGGCGCACACCCTTCTCCCCGACGGCTGCGAGCGCCTCCGCCACCGTTCGGCCGTCAGGCAGCCGCAGGTCGGGCGCCAGGTCGGCGAGTGGCCGAACGACGAAGGCACGCTCGGCAAGCCGTGGGTGAGGGACCTGCAGGTCGGGCTCGTCGATCCGCTCCCCGCTGAACAGCAACAGGTCGAGATCGATCGTCCTGGGTCCCCAGCGCACACTCCGCTCTCGCCCGAGCTCAGCTTCGATCTCCTGGCACCGCTCCAGCAGCGCGCGGGCGGCGAGCGTCGTCTCAATGCCTGCCACAGCGTTCAGGAAGGGAGGCTGCGCCTCGACCCCCACGGGATCGGTCTCATAGACCGGCGACAACGCCGCGACCAGGATGCCCGGTGTGTCGCTCAGCAGGCCCGCTGCGCGCCGAAGGGCCTCCAGCCGATCGCCGAGGTCCGAGCCCAGGCCGATGAAGGCAATCCGGTGCGCGTCACTCGACACTGAAGCTGAACACCTGTGTCTCATCGTCCCCCCACGTCCGGTCGAGGGTCAGGCGCACGGCCTCCGCCTCAGCCCCGAGGGGCACGCGCACGAGCCGCTGGCGGTTGTTCGTAACCTCCGCACAGGTCCGCCACTCTCCCGAGCGCAGCGCCTCAATGCGCAGTGCCCGCGGCAGCTCCGGCGGCGGTGCGGTAAGCTGGTCGTCTCGCTGGTGGTAGCTCATCTGCACGTTCTTCTCGAGCGCAGAGTCCAGCACCAGGTGCGCCTCGCGCACTCGGCGTAGTCCATCGAAGGTGTACCCCACGTGATCGCCGACCCGGCAGGTCCACGAATGGCGATCGGCGCCTACCGGCCTGCTGATGCCGTCGCGCACCGGTTCGGGATCGCCGCGTGAGGCACTCAGCTTCGCGTTGCGGGTAAGCTCGGGGAACTCGCGCGCGAAGCCCGGCACGTAGCAGTCATCCGCGAGCAGCGCCTGCTGGAGAGCAGTGATGTGGTCTACCACTCCGCGCGGTTCCATGCCCAGCTTCACGGCCATCGCGGCCGCGGTGCCCGCCGCCTGGCCCATGCTCGATCCCGTGCCCATGACTCGCGTCGAACTCATCGCGACATGCGTGCAGCTCGCGCACCGGCCGGCGAACAGCAAGTTCGCTACGTTCCGCGAGCAGAGGCTGCGGTAGGGGATCCCGTAGGGGGACGGGCATTGTGTCATGACAGCCGCGGGATGCCCGACCCGCGCGCCGCGGAAGCCCGCCGGAGGGTGATCGTCCATGGTCCAACCGCCGTAGGCCACGGTGTCCTCGAACCGGCCGCTCGACTCGATGTCGCGCTGCGTTAGGGCGTGCTCGCCGATGTAGCGCCTGCTCTCGCGCTTGCCGGGGATGAACTGGATCCACTCGAGCGCCCAGTTCTCCGCCCCGTGGTCGCCTCCGTTCTTGATGTGATCCCACACCCCGTAGGCCGTCCGCAGCAGCTCGTGCTTGACGCGCTCCGTGTCGCGGATCGTGTGCTCCTCGCCGCCGAGCTCGACCCACCAGTAGCCCATCTCCCACCAACCGTGCCCGCCCGCGCCGTAGGGTAGATCGGACTCGTCGAACGTATACGCCCACGACGGCGACTCGAATGGCTGTGGCGAGTCGTGCTCCCGCGACTGGAATAGGCAGGTCATGCCCATCGTGCGCTCGTCTGCCGTCTCGGGCGCAAGCGGCTCGCCGTACTCCCGCCTCGCCTCCCGGCCCATTCGCCAGGCGGCTCCCGTGAGGGGCGCCAGGATCGCATCGCCCGAGCAGTCGATCAAAACGGCGGCGGAGACGCGATGGAGGGTCTGCGTGGTGAGCTGCCAGCCGGTGACGCTCTCGATGCGTGACCCGTCCATCGCCGCGTCCAGGCACGAGCAGTTGAGGAGCAGCGTCAGGCCCGGCTGGAGCATCGCGGTCTCATAGAGGACCGTGTCCCAGACGGAGAAGCTGCGCTGGTGGTTCCGGTACAGGTTCCCGAGCCTCAGCTCCTCCAGAATCCCCGTCTCGCGCATGTTCTTGATCTGGTTGTGCCGGTCGGCACCGCAGACGTGTACGCGCGTCTCGCTGGAAGCGTTGCCTCCCAGCACCGGGCGGTCCTGCATGAGGACCACGCTCGAGCCGTGCCGCGCGGCCGCGACGGCGGCGCACAGGCCGGCCATGCCTCCGCCCACAACGCACACGTCCACCTCGTGGGTATCGATCGGGAAGGGCTTCCTCCCGGAGTTGTGCTCCAACATGCGCGGTCCTCCTTCGGCACGCGCCGTCGCCGCAGTCGCGGCTGCGCCCGCGAGCCCCGCGGCGACGATGAACTCGCGACGGTCGAGTCTCATGGGTCCTCCTCCCTCTCCGAGGGCGGCGTCTCGCCCTGTCGCAGGAGGCCGGTCCAGTGCCCGAGACAGATGGAGCTGATGACGCAGGCGAGGGCCATCATGATGATCGTCAGGATCGCTTTGAGGAGGTCGGGCTTCGGGCCGGAGAGGGTCTTCGCCGCAAACTGGACCCCCGACGTGAGGACCGTCACAGCCATGAAGACGAAGGGTAGGAAGGTCACGAGAGCGTAGACCCTCTTCCGCGCGGTACGAAGGATATGCGTCGTCCCGACCGCCAACGCGATTACCCCGAGAAGCTGGTTGGCGATCCCGAACATCGGCCAGATAGTGGACACCGTCCCGCCAGCGAGGAGAACGTACCATCCGGCGCTCACCAGTAGGCTCGTCACCAAGACACCCGGGATCCAGGTGCCACGACCGAGCGGCGCCCAAGCACGGCCCAGCATCTCCTGGGCGATGAAGCGGGCGACACGCGTGCCCGTGTCGATCGTCGTGAGGATGAAGAGCGCCTCGAACATGATAACGAAGTGGTACCAGTAAGCCGCCATCCCCGACATGCCGGGGAGTCGGCCGAAGACGCTTGCCATGCCGACGGCCAGCGTCACCCCGCCTCCGGTGCGCCCGACAAGCGTCTGCTCTCCCATGTTGGTTGCCGTCTGTGAGAGCGCGCTCAACACCTCGGGCGAGGGCTGGAGCTTCCCAGGGTCGACGTTGATCGCGAAGTAGTGCTCGGGCGGGAGAGAGCAAGCCGCGACCAGCGCGAGGAGCCCGACGAACCCCTCCACCACCATCGCCCCGTAGCCTATCGGCCGGATGTCCAGTTCGCTCGCGATCATCTTGGGAGTGGTCCCCGAGCTGATGAGCGCATGGAAGCCGGAGATCGCGCCGCACGCGATGGTGATGCACACGTAGGGCCAGACGGGCCCGGGGATGATAGGGCCGCCGCCCGCGACGTACGATGTAGTCGCGGGCATGTCGAGCCTCGGACCGACCGCGAAGATGCCAACCGCGAGGAGCCCGACCGTCCCCAGCTTCATATATGTCGAGAGGTAGTCGCGCGGACAAAGGAGCATCCAGACGGGGAGCACCGCGGCGATGAAGCCGTAGACAGGCAGCGCCAGCTCGAGGCCGTGCTTCGAGAGACGGAACAACTGCCCCCACGCGGTCTGCGCCACGGGGTTGCCTGCCACCACCGCCGCGAGGAGCAGGACTACTCCGACAGCCGACGCCTCCGCGACCCTCCCTGGCCGGAAACGGTAGAGCCACTGCCCCATGAGGAGCGCGATCGGGATGGTCGTGGCGATCGTGAATGTGCCCCAGGGGCTCTCCGCGAGGGCGTTCACCACGACCATCGCGAGCCCGGCAAGGGCGACGATGATGATGAACAGAGTCGCCAGGGCGGTGCACCAGCCCGCGATGCGCCCGAGGTAGCGCTCCGCGATCCGGGAGATCGACTCCCCACGATGGCGCACGGAGGCATGGAGGACGATGTAGTCCTGGACGGCGCCGATGAAGACCGCGCCGATGAGGATCCAGAGAGCGCCGGGGAGGTAACCGTACTGCGCGGCGAGGACCGGCCCGATCAGAGGTCCGGCGCCGGCGATGGCGGCGAAGTGGTGCCCGAACAGGACCCAGCGATGGGTCCGGTGGTAGTCCTTGCCGTCGGCCTGCGCACAGGCGGGCGTCGCACGCTCGGCCTCGATCACCGCGACGCGGGTCGCCAGGAATGCGGCGTAGTAGCGGTACGCGAGCGCGAAGACGCACAGCCCCAGGATGAGCAAGTATGCGGACGGCACGACTCGCATCTTACTCCTGCGCTCGGCAGCGTTACCAGCGGTCGAACCGAGTGCGCCCCGCGGCCCGGCGCGGCCCCTCGTCTCACGGTGCCGGTTCCGTGGCGTGATCCCGGCTTCTGCTCTCGATGCCATAGGCGGTGACTTCGGGCAGCGCGTCCAGCCGCAGCGCGCCCACGAGGCCTGACAGGACCGTCGCGGGAGCGCTGTCCGGTACGTCGCAGTACGTGACGAAGTGGCTGACCGGAGCGGCCCGCTCAATGCCGACTCCGCCGGCGCCCGCGCCCGGACCCACGACGAGGCGAGTGGCGTCATCGGGCGTGAGAACGGCCAGGAGCAGCCCGCACGGGACGTACTTGCCGCCCCAGTGCACGCCTTCGGCGGAGACCTGCTGCGATACGTCGCCGGGCGGCGTGGGCGCGGGGCCCTCCGCACCGTTCTCGAAGATGAAGCGCGCGCCGCCCGGCTCTCCGGGCTGGAAGAGCGCGGGATCCTCGAAGTCCCAGTAGTAGGTGACCGGCCGGCTGAAGGTGACCTCGACCCACGAGGCGCCCGCGTAGAGGCTGAAGGTCTTCACCAGCCCGTCCGGCGTCGAGGCGTAGCAGCGGGCGAGGGCCGGGCCCGTCGCGGCAGGGTACAGCCCGTGCGGCACGCCGCGGTACACGTTCTCGTCCGAGAAGCCGGCATAGCCCGTCTCTCCCGCGAGGGTGACGTCTCGCCCGCCCAGGGCCTTCGCTTCCCACCGGTAGATGTGCGCGCCTTCGGAACCGATCATCACCCTCACGCGGTCGTTCTCCAGCCAGACCTCGCCGTCCGCTCGCGAGAGCGTGACTGCGCCCGGCAGCGGAGAAGGGGCAGGAGCACCGAAGTACGCCCAGAGGGTCACATCGCCCGCTCGCGTGTCAGGCGGCAGCACCAAAGCCAGCCTCACCCGGCCCTGCCGCTGCCCGGGGCCGAGCTGAGCCGGCACGTCGGTCGTCCCGTCGGCTCCGGTCGCCAGTAAGGCTCGAACAGGCCCGCGCGCGAGATCAGGTGGCAGATCCAGTTCGACCTCTACCGGTAGCGGCGTCGCCCCGGCCCCCGTAACGTGCACCGACAGCCCCACTCGGTTACTCGCCCCCGCGACCGTCCATGGTGAGTCAGGACGCATGGGCTCGGGCACAGTGTGCGCCGGGGAAAGCCGCGGCGATGGTGCGATGTCGACCGCGAAGCCCAGGTCCTCGGCCGGCGGAAGCTCCCCCGTCCGCTCGGCCGCCCGGCGGGCGCTCTCCAGCTTGGCGAGCATCGCGTCGTAGCTCGCGAGCACCCGGTCGTACCCTGCCAGAGACCATTCGAGCGCGTAAGGGCGGTTGATGGCCCGCCACAGCCGCACGAACTCGTCGCGCGACTGGGCGTGCGCCCGGCGCGCCGCTCGCTGACGCCCCTCGATCTCCCAAAGCGCTGCCGCCGGCGCGATCTCCCCATCCAGGGCGCTGCAGTAGCACAGACCGGACCACAGCGCGTCTTCCTCACGCCGGTCGATCAGCCCGAGCCTCCGGACGCCGTGGCGGAAGTAGGCCACAAGGTCAGCGTTTGCGGAGGCACCGCGCGCGCAGGCATCGAGGTGGCCGATGGCCTCCTGCAGGCGCTTGCGAGCCGGCTCTGCGGCCGCTAGCTGCGCTTCCCCCTGCGCGCGGTCGACCATCACGGCGCGCTCCGTCGGCCCGGCGAAGAAGGCGGCGTTGCTTCTCACGGGCACTTCGCGCAGGATTGCCATGGCCTTGCCGAACTCGCCATTCGGTTCACCGAACAGCACCGCCCCAAGCCGCCGCTCGAAGTCCTCGTGCCTGGTCGCCGACCCGGTCCACGCACATTCCGCTCCCCAGGCGAAGCCGTACCAGTTCTGTGGGTCCACCGTGAGCCCGTCATCGTCCCAGCTTGTGATGATGCAGCCGAGAGCGCCGTTTCGTGTCCCGTCTCGCAGGAACTGCTCGATGTTCCTGACGGATGTCGTGAAGTCCGGGAGAACGCGCGACCAGTTCGAGGTGCCGGGGCACACGAAGAACTCGAAGCCCGACCGCGCGAACGGGAGGATCTGTCCCTCGAAGCTGTCCGCGGCGCCGTATCCCCACGTGAGCATGGTGACGTCCTTGGGGATCCGGTCGAGCTGGTCCGGGTGACTGAGGATGATGTCGCCCCACATCATCATCCGCCTGCCGTACTTGCCGGCTACGAGATCGTGCAGCCGGAGGATGTGGTCCACGTACACGGCGCCCTCACCCTCGCGCGCGACGCGTTCCTTCGACGGCCCGCTGCCGAGGCCGTACGTCTCGTCACAGCAGACGTTGAAGAATGGGAACGTCAGGTGCGGGAGCACCTCCGAGTAGAGGTCATCGAGGAAGCTGTAAGTCTCCTCCGAGGATGGGTTCAGCAGGTACGGGGTCTCGGCGATCGCGGCGAACTCAGGGCGCCAGAGGATGCGCTCCATGTGGGCGAAGGACTGCTGGTTGCCCATGATCTCCACGTTGTGCTCGGCCCCGTGGCGCACGAGCTCGTCAAGCTCGTCCGGGGTGAGTGCGCCGTCGGGCGGCGGGATGGTGGCGTGCTTCGCGAAGGCGTACTGGGACTCCATGTAGTAGGTCAAAACGTTCAGCTTGAGGTAGGCGCCGATGTCGATCTCGCGCGTGAGATAGCCAAGCTTCGAGCTGGGGCCGCGCGTGAGGTCATCCTGGAACGCGCGCCAGGTGAGCGACGGCCAGTCCTGTATCCGCACGCCCGGGAGGCGGCCGTCGCGGCTGTTCGCGCGGATGAGCTGCCTCAGCGTCTGGATGCCGCACGCGAGGCCCCGCGGACCCGCGCCCGCGATCGCCACACCAGACGTGTCGCACCGCAGCCCGTAGGCCTCCGGCCCCCTGCGTCGCGGCGCCGCCGGCCGTACCGGCTCCGTTGCCGCCGGCAAGAGCGCCGCCACCGCAGCGTCGCCGGGCGTGCGGACAACCTGGGGAGCCGGGACGCCGGCGCGCGCGATCTCCTCGAGCAGCATCGACGCGACCCCGTCGGGCACGTCCGCCGGTAGCTCCAGCACGCGCAGTTCCGTCAGCGCCGGCCCCTCTCCCCCGAGGACGACCGACTTGGGGTACGGCATCAGGTTCAGGTCCGGGGTGGGTTGCGCCGAGATGGGCACACACACGGCCGCAACGGCGATGGCTACCAACAGCGGGCGACGCAGGGTCATGTGGCGCTCCTCATGATCTCCGGGCGAGTGCAGTGCGCTGGAGGCATGATACGTCAGGAGTAGGGCGCGGACCTGGCCCGGTGCTTGCGCTCTTACAGGCGTCCGCCACTGCGGGCGAGAACCTTGCACCCGCCATGGGGACGGCCACTGGAGGGACGATGATGGCCACCGTTCTGGCGACCACGTGGATTCTATGCGGTTCGACGGTCGGAGCGAGCTTCTCGTGCGAGACCGCGATGCTGGAGCTCGATGACGCCGGCAGACTGGTGTCTCTTCGCGACCTCGCATCGGGCCGCGAGTACGCCATACCCGGCGGGCCGTTCTGCCAGATCGAGACCTCGACCGGCGCCCTGGTGCCCCAGCGCCTAACGGTCGCGGGCGAGTCCGTCGCGTTCCACTTCCCCGGCGGCGCGCGTCTCGTCTACGACGTCGAGAGCGGCCCGGGCTACATCCTCTTCAAGCTGCGGGAGATGCCCGGGGTCACAGAGGCAGGAGCGACCACGATCCGGCACTGCGCTCTCCGACTGACCGGGCTCACCACGATCGGCGATCAGATGAACGCCTACTTTGGCGACAGCTTCGCCGTGGCGGTCATGGGGACGCAGGTCAATGTGCAGGGCTACCCGGTCCCCGCCGCTGCGGGCCCGACCGCCGGCGTCGAGCTGCGGGCGGAGACCCACACCAGCCACGGGCTCATCCCGGCGGGCTTTGGCATCGTCGCCACGCCGAGGGACCGGTTCGAGACGGCGATCGCGGACCTCGAGGTCGCGGCCGGCCTGCCGTCGCCGAGGCCCGGCGGAGCCTGGGGCAAGACGTCGCCCCTCTCGAAGCAGAGCTACCTCTTCATCACCGGCTTCCACGAGCGGGACGCGGATGAAGTGATCCGCTGGGCGCGGCGCGGCGGCTTCGAGACGGTCCTCATCGGGGGCGACTGGAGCCGCAGCCACGGCCACCACGAGATCAACACCGACCTCTTCCCCGACGGACTCGCCTCGCTCGAGCGGACCTGCGATAAGCTCCACGCCGCCGGGCTCCGGGTCGGGCTGCATTTCCTCGGTGCGGCGGTCTACCTCGACGACCCCTACGTCACCCCTGTGCCCGACCGGCGGCTAGTCGTCGATGCCCAGGCGGACCTCGTTGCCGGGGTGGACGAACGCGCGGACTTCATCCCCATGGTTGGGCCACCGACCGGTTTCGCCGCGGAGGACGGCGGGTACATGGGCAGGGGCACCATCGTCCGGGTGGACGATGAGCTGATCCAGTACGGGGAGCTCCGTCTGGAGCCGCCCTGCGGCCTCGCGCGCTGCGCGAGGGGCGCGCTCGGGACGACTGCCGCCCGGCACGACGCGGGCGCGCCGGTCCTGCACCTGCAGCGCTCCTACGGCTACTTCCTCTACGACCTGGATAGCACGCTCGCGGACGAGGTCGTCGGCAACGTCTGCCGCGTCGCGAACGCCGTGAGGGCCGACATGCTCTACTTCGACGGCTCGGAGCTGCTCCAGGGCGACCACTGGTACTACAACGCCAAGCTCCAGGACCTCTACTATCGCAAGCTCGCGAACAAGGACACATTCCTGCAGGGATCGAGCTACAGCCACTACTCGTGGCACCTCATCAGCCGCATGGCATCCGCGGACGGCCACGGCGACGTGAAGGGCTACCTCGACGAGAGGCTGCCCTGGCTCGTCGGCTACGCCGACAACCTCATGCCGGCGGACGTTGGCTGGTACTACGTCTACGAGCCGAAGGTCACTGCCGACCAGTTCGACTACGTCCTTCAGAAGTGCCTCGGCTTCGACTCCTCGATCTCCGTCCAGACTAACCCTACCGAACTCCGCAGCCACCCCGAGATGGGCGCGATCCTTGACCTCGTCGCGGAGTACGAGCGCCTGCGCCTCGGCGGCACCTTGCCCGAGTCCACGGGGGCGCTCCTGCGCGAGCCCGGGCGGGAGTACCGCCTCCTGCACGATCCTCTCCGTCTGCGGCGGACCGTCTTCGGCAAGTGGCAGACCGTCCGTGACCTCGGGGCGGAGGGCGAGGCGCTCGCCATCGAGTGGGCCGGCGAGGGAGCGCGCCTGGGCTTGCAGGTGCGGTGCGGGCCGCTCGTTAGGCCGGGCTCCGCGTACCACGGGGAGGGCTCCGTGTTGCTTGAGGACTTCGACGACCTTACCCCCTACGGACCGGGCGGCACCAATGAGGGAGTGACGCAGGACTTCGCCTCCGTCGACGGCGAGGGGGTCGAAGGTGCGCGATGCGGGAAGCTGACCGCGACGAGCACACGGCCCGACGACGGCGGGTGGTCGTACATCGGGAAGAGCTTCGACCCGCCGCTCGACCTGTCGTGGCACAAGGGGATTGGCTTCTGGCTTCGCGGCGACGGCGGGGGCGGCCTGTTCAAGCTGCAGATCCGCGACCCCGAGCACGCGACCGACTACTACATCGCGAACGACTTCGCGGACTGGCGCTACTTCCAAGTGCTCAGGCCCGGGGTGCCGCAGCCCGAGCCGGTGGACTACAGCCGGATCGCGCAGTTGCTCTTCTACTACAACGGCCTCCCCGGCGGGAAGACCGTCACCTGCTGGGTCGATGACATCCGCGCCCTCGCGCAGCTTGACGAGGCCCGGATCGTCGACCCGCGCCTCACGTTTGGCGGCCTGGAGGTTGTCTTCCCGGCTACGCTGACGGAGGGCGAGCGGCTGGTCTACTTCCCCGGTGAGCGGCCCTACGTGATCCCAGCCACTGCCGGCGAGCGCAGGCTCCTGCCCGGTATGCCCGACCTAGCGCTTTCTGCCCCCCGCCAGATCATCTTCTCCGCCCAGCCCCCAACCTGCGCCGAGGCGGAGGTCCGGCTGGTGCAGGACGTGGCGGAGGAGGTGCAGCTCACAGGGAAGTAGGTCAGCGGGTCGGCGTTTGGGAGTCGCGAAGCGACGCCATTACATAGCCTGGCGCGCAAGCGCCAGGTTGGCGTGCCCCTTGCCTGCGAGTCCTGAAGGGACGACATCGCGTGTGCCTATGCCGCCCTGTCAGGGCTCTGTTGTGTGCGGGGGGCACACCCAGGGCTGCGGCCGCTGCGCGGCCTTGCCCTGGGCTATGTAATGCCGCCGCTTCGCGGCTTTGGGATGCCCTCACCCGCCGCGCTTGCCCTTCGACAGGCTCACGGCTCCGCGGCGACCTCTCCCGGGGGGAGAGGTGATCCTGACGCGCGCGAGCGTTTCCGCCGTCGCATAGTGGGCGGCGCGTCCATGCCGGCCTGGTGGGCGTCTCCGTCCCCATGGTCGCGCTGCGTTCAGAGCATCGCGGGTTGCATTGGCCGCGGCACACGAGGGACCTCCACAGTGGCGCGCTTCCACCCGCTACTTCCCCAGGCAGAACCTGGAGAAGATCACCTCGATCATGTCTTCGGTCGTGGCGCCGCCGAGGAGTTCGTCCAGGCACTCCGCGGCCTCGCGCACGTCCAGCACCGCTAGGTCCACCGGCAGGCCCCGTGCGGCCGCTCCCACAGCGCGCTCCGCAGCCGTCGCGGCTCGGCGGACGCACTCCGCGTGGCGTTCGCTAGTGAGCACCACCTCGGCGGGATCCACATCATCGGACCGCAAGACCCCCTCGAGCGCGACCGCCAGGGGCCGAGTGCCCTCGCTGCTAAGCGCGCACGTGTGAACGGTCCCGCAGTAGCCGCGCTCGGCGGCCGCTAGGTCGGGCAGAACCAGGCGCTCGGCCAGGTCCGACTTGTTGACGCAGGCCAGCCAGCTCCCGCCCTTTGCGCGCATGCGGTCGAGGACGAGGTCGTCGTCATCCGTGGCGGGCTCAGACCCATCGAAGACGGCAACCGCGATGTCGCATTCCGCGAGCGCTCTGTCCGCCCGCTCGATCCCCAGGGTCTCCACCTCGGTGTCGGGTGCGCGCAGCCCCGCAGTGTCCACCAGCCGCACCGGGATGCCGCCGAGCTCGGTCCACTCCTCGAGGGTGTCGCGCGTGGTGCCCGGCATGGCGGTCACGATCGCCCGGTCCCGGCTGAGCAGCGCGTTGAGTAGACTCGACTTGCCCGTATTCGGCCTGCCGATCAGCGCGACCGTAACCCCGTCCCGTACCGTGCGGCCTATCGGCGCCTCCGCGAGGAGGCGGTAGAGCGCGTTGAGGAGCGGGTCGCACCGCTCGCCCAGCTCCTCCGAGGTCAGCGACGCCGGGTCCTCGTCCGGGAAGTCGAGGGTGACCTCGACCTCAGCAGCTAGCTCCACCAGACGGTCGCGGATCGGTTTGATGCGCTCTGAGAGCCCACCCTTCAGCTGCCGGAGCGACGCCCGCGCCGCCGCCTCCGACCGAGAGCGTATCAGGTCGCACACGGCCTCGGCCTGCGCGAGATCGAGGCGCCCGTTCAGGTACGCGCGCTTCGTGAACTCGCCTGGCCCGGCGGGCCGAGCGCCTTCGCGACACAAGAGAGACAGCACGTCCCGCACGATCGCGTGGCCCCCGTGGCAGGAGATCTCGGCCATCTCCTCGCCCGTGTAGCTACGGCCTTCCTCGTACCAGACGGCCACGGCCTCATCGAGGGCCTCGCCCGACGCGGGATCGACGACCTCGCCGACGCGAGTCGTGCCCACGAGCTGCGGCGCCCTGCCACGGGGACGGAACACGCACTCGAGCAGCTCCCTCGCGCCGGGGCCGCTCACCCTGATGACGGCAAGCGCCGCCTCGCCGGGCGCTGTTGCGAGCTGCGCGATGAGATCGGGCCTGGGGGTCCACGTTTCCACGGGCGCTGTCTTCGGCGCGATCAGGGCGGCCGACCTTCGCCGCACGCAGGACCGCCCGCGCCTCGCGGCGGATAAGCGAGGCCGGAACCATACGTCGAGAGGAGACACTGATGCGCAAGCCTCTTTCCACCCCGCGCGCCGCGATGCCGGCCGTTCTGCCGATGCGCCGGCGCGCCGAGGTGATCTACGAGAACCTCAAGACACGACTCCGGACGGTGTTGCCCCTGGCGATGCGCGAGGCCGGGCTGGATATGTGGATCATCCTATGCCAGGAGGACAACCCCGACCCGGTCTTCGCGACCATGATCCCCGTGGACACGTGGTGCCCCATCCTGCAGATCCTCGTGTTCCACGACTGCGGACCTGAGAGAGGAGTCGAGGGCATCAACATCGGCGGCACGAGCTGCCACGACCTCTACGAGTGGCCGTACAAGGGCCAGCTCCCCGAGGAGCAGTGGCCGCTCCTACGCAAGATCGTGGCCGAGCGCAACCCCCAGCGGATCGGCATCAACATCGGATCGGTCGAGTGGGCCGGCGGGGGGCTGACCTACAACCTCCACAACCAGCTCTGCGAAGCGCTCGGACCGGAGTACTCGGCCCGGCTCGTCTCGGCCGAGGCGGCCGCGACACTGTGGCTGGAGACGCTGACCGACGACGAAGTGGCCATGTACGAGCACGTCGTCGCCATGGCCCACGGCGTGCTCGCGGAGTGCTTCAGCCGCACGGCGATCACGCCCGGCGTCACCACGGTCGCCGACCTCGAGTGGTACTACTGGCAGCGGGTCGTCGACCTCGGCCTCGAGGTGTCCTTCAAGCCCTACTTCGGCTTCGCGCGTGGCCCGGAGATGCGGGAGCGCTATGGCCCGGACGACCGGGTGATCCGCCACGGGGACATGGTGACATCGGATGTCGGCCTAAAGTACCTCCGTCTGTGCACCGATCATCAGGAGCGCGCATACGTGCTCAGGCCCGGTGAGACCGATGCGCCGGAGGGCCTGAAGCACCTGATGGCCGAGGCGAACCGGTTGCAGGACGTGTTCATGTCCGAGTTCCGCGAGGGCCTGACCGGGAACGAGCTACTCTCGAACATCCTCACGCGCGCCCGCGCCGAGGGCGTTCCCCAGCCGAGGGTCTACTCGCACTCGCTCGGATACTACCTCCACGAGCCAGGCCCGCTGATCGGCCTGCCGTGGGAGCAGGAGCGTTGCGTCGGCCGGGGCGACGTGACGCTGGTCCCGAACAGCACCTTCACCGCCGAGCTCAGTGTGCGCGGTCCCGTGCCCGAATGGGGCGACCAGGAAGTGGTGATGGGCCTGGAGGAGGACGTCGTCTTCACCGGCACCGTCTGCCGGCCACTGGACGGGAGGCAGGTGGGGTTCTACTTGGTGTAGGGGCGGCATCTGTGGACCGTGACGGCAGTTCCGAAGGTGAACTCGTTGCGTGTCTACGCAATGCACTACCGGGACGTTGCGACACGCTGCACGGGCTGGCGTCGGGTTCCCGTTCGTCCTGAGGAGGGCGCGTTGCGCCCGTCACGAAGGACACGGGAGCCCGCTAGCTACCGGCCGTCGTCCTTCGTGACGCCGTGCTGCGCCCGGCTCCTCAGGACGAACGGCCTGTCTGCACCATGTGGGAGTGACTCATCGGGACCTGCCGAGGCGGTACCTGTGGCCCAGCACGTGGCTTTCCCCCACCACCGCACGTGCGACTGCCCGCCGAACCACATCAACTGCCTCTCGGCGGGTGAGTGGATGGCGGCGCAGGCGGGCGTGTGGCGATTCGGGTACGAGAAGCGCGATGTGCGCAAGAAGTCCCTTCATCCAGCGACCTATCCCATCGCACTCGCCCGCAGGTGCATCGAGTTGTTCACGCACCGAGGCGAGCTGGTCCTCGACCCGTTCGTCGGCAGCGGCACCACGCTCGTCGCCGCGCAAGACTGCGACCGGAACGCCCTCGGGTGTGACCTGAACCCGGCGTACATCGACCTCTGCGCGCAGAGGCTTGACCAGGGGAAGCTGCCGCTCGAAGGCTGCTGCGGGCAGATCGCCGTGCTGGGCGACGCCCGTGGCGCAGCGGGCCTCGTCGAGTCCGAAACCGTCGCTCTGATACTCACGTCACCTCCGTACGCGAATTGCCTCAACAGGCGCCGGCGCAACAAGTCGCGTCGCTCGGAGGACCGGGTCAATGAGCAGTTCGGGCAGGTCGAGCAGTACTCCCAAGACCCCGCCGACCTCGGCACGCTGGGCTACGAGGACTACTGCCAGGCGATGGGCGGCGTATTCGCGGGTCTTCTGCCGGCTCTGCGGCCCGGGGGCCACTGCGTCGTGAACGTGCCTGACATCTGGTGGGAGGACGCCCGCATCGCGCTTCACATCGGTGTGGTGGGGGCGCTGACAGGGGTCGGCTACGAGTTGCGGAACACTATCATCTGGGACAAGACGAACCTCGTCAACGCGATGGGGATCTTCGGCTGGCCGCGGAACTTCATCGTAGCGGGCGTGACGTTCGAGTACCTCTTGCACTTCCGCAAGTCGGCGTAGTGAGGGCTGCGGGGACAGCCATGTTAAGGCGACTCCTGTTCATCAGGCGGTTCCGGTTTGGTGCCCAAGCGCTCTGGTGCAGGCTTGGGCTCAACTCCAAGCTGCTGCTCGGCAGCATCCTGCTGCTCGTGTGCCTGTCTCTGCTCACCTACGTCGCCGAGATGCACGATCCGGCCGGAAACCGGGAGTACTACGGGAGCCCCGGCCTCGTGTTCTACTCGCTGCTCATCCTGGTGTTCTCGGGGTTCGATGTCGGCATGCCCGGTACCGGCCTAGGACGCTGCGGAGCCATCGCGACGCTCATGGTCGGCGTCCTCCTTATCACCACCGTCACGGCGGACCTCGCGAGCAGGGCTATCTCGCACATCCTCGACATGCAGAAGCGTGGGGTGAGGCGCGTGTCATTCGGCGAGCACATACTGATCTGCAACTGGTCATCGCGGGGCAAGCGCGTCGTGCGCCGGTTCCTCGAGCAGGGCGACAGCGGAACCCAGATAGTCGTTGTGGCGCCGGCGATGGAACCCGAGGTCATCCACCACCCGCAGGTGCACTTCGTGAGCGGCGACCCCACGGACGAGGACGTCCTCTCGCGAGCCGGCATCGAGGGCGCCAAAGCGGCCGCGATCCTGTCGCGCAGCGACATCGCGAGTTCGAGCAGCGCGGACGCCTACTCCATACTCGTGGCGATGACGGTCAAGCATCGGAACCCGAAGGTCTTCACCTGCTGCGAGATCAGGAACCCTCGGAACGCGAAGCACCTCCGCCTGGCGAACGTGGACGAGGTGGTATGCTCGGTGGAGATGGGCGACGCGGTGATGGTGCAAGCTTCGCTCAACCCGGGGCTCACACAGCTTCTGGCGCAGGTGCTCCACGCGGGAGGAGGCGCCGCGATCCACCGGGTGAAGCCCCGACCCGAGCACGAGGGGTTGACGGTAGCGGAGCTCCTGCCACGCCTATACCTGGAGCACCAGTGCGTGCTCGTGGGCATCGACCACCCTGGTGACGGCGCCGCGTCTCACGTGACGACGAGCCTCCGGCCCGACGACGTCGTGGACCATGGCCACCACCTGTTCGTACTGTCAGACGGGCTGCCCGAAGGGTTCGAGCGATAGCGGCTGGGCGACGCACGCTCGCAGCATTCGGCCTGCACGCCGAAAGGGACCAGGCGATGCCGGGCTCGCCACCCAGTCATCCCTACTCCCAATGTGCTGTCAGTAGAGTCCGCCCTGTTCGTCCGTCAACCCTGAGCCTGACGAAGGGCTGAGGGACGAACAGGCGTCCGGGCACGAGCCCTCCGGCTTCGTCCCCTCCGCTCGCCCTTCGTCGGGCTCAGGGACGACGGAGGGGGCCGGCCTGCTCCACATGCCATGCGGGAACCCCCTCGTGGCCTCGGCGCACGCAAGGTCGCCAGCCCAGCCGTCCTATGTCTGCAGCCAACTGCAGGCTCGCGCGCGGGCTTCTCCGGGGGCGGCTCATCGTCCGGCCATCGGTGGTCCATGGCGCTAGCATCACGACCCGACGTAGGTCCGGACGATCAACTGAGTCACCGGGTCTGACGACCAGAGGGCCTGTGGCCCGCGACACACGAGCAGCCAAACCAAACCAACGACCTCCCAGAACAGGCTGACGAGCACTGCGGCTATCACGACTGCAACGAACGCCTTCGGCCAGTGGATCTGGTGCAGAACTGCGATGCCAGCCACCAGGAGGCCGAGCCCCCAGAGATAGGCCAGGGCCCAAGCCGGGCCCGCCAGCAGTCCCCCCCACGACACGTCTGCGGCGAGGAAGGCTGCAGGCACGCCCAGAACCAGCGCCGGCACCAACGAGTACGCGACCGCGCGCAGCGTCGCAGCCCACGGTGCTCGACACCCGGGTTTGCGTAGCACCAGCCTGAACATGAAGGCCATGAGCACCGTACCGGCCAGTGCGTGAACCGCGTCAAACGCCCACCTCAGCGGCATCTGTTCCCAGAGCCCAGTCGTGTCGTACTTCTCGCGTCCTGCGGGACTCAGCAGAAGGATCCACGATGCCGATGCTGCCGCGTTCCCGATCTGTGTCAAGACGGCGCACACCAACCCAAACACGATCGGCGCCTTCAGTCCCGTGTAGCCGCGTTGGGCGATGAGAAACCGGTACGGCCGGACGAGGACGGCGATCAGGTTGCGGGCCGAGAGCCTGCCCGGGTCCGGCCCGGACCTAGCCGGTGGGGGCGAGGTGAGGAGCTTGGCCTCCGCGGTAGCCAGGGCGACGCGAGCTCCCGCGTCCCTCGGGTCGGCGCGCACGAGGCCGTCGAGCAGCACGACGGCCTCCTCGATCTCGCCCAACTGCACGAGCACGGCCGCGAGGTTGTGCTGCGCGTTGCGGCTGTTGGGATCGAGCGACGCGGCCTTGCGGAGCACCTCGGCGGCCCCGGTCAGGTCCCCGGTGCGGAAAAGGGCGACGCCAAGCAGCAGGCACGCCTCAGCGGAGTCGGGGTCCTGCTCGGCGAGGAGTCGTGCGAGGGGCAGGGCTTCGTCGTACCGCTGCTCGCGGAGTAGGGCACGAAGCTCAGGTATAGTGGACGAACCGGCGGGCTGCTCCTCCATGGGCGCGTCCTTCCCTGACGGCCCCTAGCTCGGGCAAGCAGTTCCACCGCCTTGTGAGGAGGACCTCCGCCCGGGCGTGCCGTGGCCACCGCCCCTACCGCCCAAACGGCCCGCCGCGTGGGCCCACGGGTCCCCCTCCGGGGCCCATTGGCCCCATCACCGGCCCCTGCGTGGGGCCGGACGTCACAGGCTGGCTCTGTTGCACGGTGCTGCGCGGCGCTCCCCCCAGGCCGCCCAGGGACAGCCCAATGGCGCTCAAGAGCACCATGACGAGCGCCAGCCACATGAGGAACAACACAATGTGCGTCAGGACAGCCGAAAGAAGAGCGCGACCCGCGGGCATGTCGTGGAGTACGATGACTGCGATGACTACCAGCACGAAGGCCCACACCCACCCTGCCGCACGCAGGCCCCACACGACCCAGTCCGGTGTGCTAGCGTGCATCACGAGCAGCAGGCTGTTCACGACGCTCATGACCAGCACCGGGACGTATCCGTAGGCCACTGCTCTGAAGGTTGGCCCAAACCCCGCCCTGCCACCGAACGCCAGTACGAACAGGTGCAGGATCCCCGCGACCAGGAAGGAGAGGGCGACCGCCAGCACGACGTATACAACGGCGCCGCACGCCAGGTAGGGGAAAAGCCCTGATCCACGAGCCGCCGCCGTAGATCGCCGCCACCGCCGCCAGCCGCCACATGACCACCAGAGCGATCACCAGGCTGATCCCCAGCAGGATCGCCGCGTTCGCGGCCACGAACAGCATCGGCTTCACGACGCCCGTGTACCCGCGGTGCTCCTGGAAGAACTGAAGCGGTGAGGTGACGATCCCGAGCACATTGTCCAGAGACCACCCGCCCGGGTCGTCGCCCTGGTACTTCGGCGCCTCCTCCTCCCGAGGAGGTCCGTACCCCGGCGGCGGGGGACCGAAGCGTCCGGGCGCGGGCGGCGGGGGCGGCACCCCGGGGACGCCAACCGTCCACGGAACGCCAGGAACGGGAGCCGGCGGTGGTGGTAGGCCGCGGGACGGCTCAGCCACCAGCGGGTCCCATTCGGCTGCTGCGGCGGGCTCCGCGACGGGGGCACCGCCCGTGACCTTGCTGAGCTTCTTCCTGACCGCCTCTAGCGACTCACGCGCCCGGGCGTCTGTGGGGTCCGTATCGACCAATGCCTGGTACTCGACCGCCGCGGACGCGAGCTGCATGTCCTGCTCGAGCGCGAGCGCGAGGTTGCGCCTCGTCACGCGGCTCTGTGGGTTCAGTGCCAGGGCGGCGCGGAGCGCCTCGATGCCCTGGGCCAGCGCCCCCGTTCGACACAGGGCCACGCCGAGCAGGCTCCGCGCCTCGGCCGACTCGGGCTCGGCCTCGACGGCGAGGTGGGCCGCGGCGAGGGCTTCCTGGTACCGACCGTCCTTGAGGTACTGCCGTGCCTGCTGAGCGTGCGACTGCGCCTCTACACCCTCGCTCACGCGATCTCCTCCTCGCGCTCACTCCGTCGGCTTGTTCCCAGTGGCGTCTTCCTTCGGCGGCTCGAGCCTCAATGCCTGTAGGACCTTCTGATGGCCGTAGTGGAGGCACAGCGCGCCGCTGCGGTAGCGCATCCACTGCACGAAGAAGAAGTCGCCCGGGATGTCGAACACCACGCCGCCATCGCCCATGCCATAGCCGCGCAGGCGGCCGAAGCTCCGGAAGAAGAGGGCCTTGCCGTCCGTCGCGGCCGTGTTCTCGTCGAAGAACCCCTCCGACCCCTCAGTCGTCTGCGTCCACACAAGCGCGCCCGTCTTCGGGTCGATCACGCTCGTGTACCACGAGTTGAAGGCGACGACGTAGTCTCCAATGGCGTTCAAGCTCTGCGGCGCCATGTCCCACCCGCTCTCGCACGTCCAGCGCTGCGTCGCGTCGGCAGCCTCAACACACGTCACTTGCGTGCTCCCCTGGGGGCAGTAGGCCACCCAGTCAGGCCCGACGGCCGAGCAGGAGTTCTGGGTCGTGACCTGCCACGCGATGTCGCCTGTCTCCTTGTCGATGGCCGTGACCTTGTCCGTGTCGCGGACCAGGACGCGGTTGCCGGACTCAAACACGAACCGGATCCACCCGCTGCCGACCTCCGGGCTCCACATGACCTGCCCCGTGCCCGTGTCCACTCGCGCGACGTAGTTGTCCACCGTGCAGTAGAGCGCGTCGTTGACCACGTAGATATGGCTCACCGTGCCCGGCGGCGCCACCCACAACTGCTTCCCTGTCGCCTTGTCGAACGCGTGCAGGGCGTCCGCGAAGATCCCGGCAAGCACCACGTCGCCGCACACAGCGAGTGGCGCCGACAGCGAGAAGCCGGCGACGTTGTGCCACTTCACCTCGCCCGTGGTCGCGTCCAGGCAGTAGACGGTGTCATCGACCTTGATGTACACGCTGTCGCCTTCCACGAGTACGGCCCCACCGACGCCCTGGGACTTGGTCCAGCGATCCCCGAACCAGCGAATCTGCTTGAAGTAGGGCGACAGGTCCCCACCGTTATCGAGCCGGCCGGTGATCGGCTGGCTCCAGAGCAGCTTGCCGTCATCCAGCGAGAACGCGCCAAGCTCGTGGCTCGTGGCGGCCACGAGCGACTTCGCCGCCAGGTGCATCGACTCGATGTTCTCGAGCAGATCGCAGGTCCATTCTGCCTTCCCGGTCTTGAGGTCGATGAGCGCGAGGCGGCCGGCTACCTGACCGGGCTGAGCGCCCATCTTCTGCCCCTGGACGATGGGGATGAAGCCCTCGTTCATGAGGTCGTCGAACTCGAAGATGAGATCGGCCTGACACTCCCAGATGATCCTCTCGGGGTCGAGCTTCTGCGGGCCGCCCACCTGGGCGGAGGCCGGGCCGGCAACGATGACAAGCGCGCCGAACACTGCCACGCCCAGAAGAAGAGCCTTGCGGTACATCGGTGAATCCCCTCTCCACTCGCACAGGCAGTGGGCTTAAGCCCATTGTCTCTGAGGCTACCGCGCGAACTGAAACGCGTACAGACTCGCGTCACGCGCCACGACCCGCATCCTCGTCGGCTTACCGGCCAGGGACGACAGGTCGGCGCCCGACTTCCATGACACAGCACGGCCGACACTGTCACCGGTGACCGGCACGCTATCGTCGAGCCCAAAGCCGGGCAAGGGGGCGCCGTCCCCTCCCTGCAGCTCGACGCGCAGGAATCCACCCCCGCGCACCTGCGCGTTGAGCTCTAGGTGCGACCCCGAGAACGTGAGGGGGTAGGTCGTGAACTCGGCGGGCACGGTCCCGGCGACGAGCGCGACGTAGCCATCGAGCCGCAGGACGGCGCGGCTGTAGGTCCCGCCGTAGCTCACCCACTTCGGCTCGTTCTGGTTGTGTTTCACGCGGGAGCCGAAGTAGTACATAGAGAGCTCGTCGCCCATCCGCAGTAGGCCGACGCCGCAGTAGATCGCCGCGTCGTCGAACTCGCCGGGCTCACCGTTCGCGATGAAGGGCTTCCGCTCGGGTCGGGACCAATGCACCCCGTCCCTGCTGACCGCAAGCTGCACATCGAGCGTGTCCGTGCCGTGGTGGTACATGCTCGTGAAGATGAAGTAGGCGTTGTCCGCGTAGGGGTACTTGATGGCGGCGTTGTTGTACATGTCGGTGTCGGGTGGATCGAGAGCGTCGCAGCCCAGCACCTCCATCGCCGCCGGGAAGTGGAGGAAGTCCGCGCTCTCAGACCGCCCGATAGTCCTGTTGTGCGTCCACAGGCGGCAGTAGCACACGTAGCGGCCCAGCTTGTCGTCCCAGAAGGCGACGGTCTGGGTGTCGCTCGGCACCGCGAGAACATGCCCACCCTCGTACCGGTGCCAGTGAATGCCGTCCGCGCTGAGCCCGGCGCCGACACCGTCGCCGGCGAGGTAGATGAACTTGTAACGCTCATCGGGTGGGGCCGTCGGATCGAGGAACTCCGTGCCGCCGTGTGTCGGTCCTCCGCCGAGCTGGTTGAAAAGGATGTTGTTGTCTGTTGAGCCGTCGAAGCTCTCGAGGCCGAGGCTGGGCTTGGTCCAGTGGATGCCGTCGGTGGACTCGGCGTAGCAGTAGCGAGCCTGGAAGTCGCTGGTGTAGGTCTTGTCGTAGGCCTCGTACCACATGCGGTACCGGCCGCCATCCTCCATCACCGTGTGCCAGGCGTTGATGATGAAGCTCTCCCACGGCCGATCCGCGACAACGTTGCGCTCGCCCGTCTTGTGCGGTGGGCAGACGCGGAAGACCCAGCCGCTGTGGGAGGCGAAGAAGGCGTCGTCGAACAGGAGCTGCTTGCGGTCACCCACACTTAGCAGGCCCTCGCGGTCCACGGCACCCTCCTGCGCCAGAACTGCGCGCGTACCGTACACACAAACACACGCCAGGGCAAGCAGCACGCAGGGGCGGCCCCGTGTGGCCGCCCGCGGGCGAGCACGTTGGCTCGCCCCTACGCACCCCGTCGCCGCGGCGCCGCAGCGGGACGTCTCGTCCGTGCCACACCTAACCGGGTACATACTTCCGTCACCCCCCAAAGGATGACTGGAGCCGTCCAAGGCACATGATGGCCAGGCAAGCCCACCACTGGGTGCCGAGGAATGCGCCGGCGAAGAGCGGGCTCCGAGTCGCGAGAGTCCCGAGGCACATCAGCACTCCGTTGACCAGGGCAACGCCGGCGTACGCGGTCGCGGCCAGCAGATCGGGCCCGAACCGCGCGAAGCTGTCGGGGAAGCGCGGAACGCAGAAGTGCAGCCACGCGTACAGCAGGCACGCAAGTAAGACAGCGAAGGGTGCCCACAACGGCCCGCGCGGTGGGCTGATCACCCATCGGACCATGCCGGCGTACACGACGCCCTCCAAGACGCCGGCGACGATCAGCGCGGGAAGAAGCTCGACTAGTGCCAGGGTCGGCCCAATGCCCGGATGGTTCAGCATAGCAACGGTGCTTTCGTAGGCCGCCAGTCCGGCCCACGGCGAGGCCCGGCCCAGCAGCGCGCGCCCGACTCCCGCCGCGGCTCCGAGCGCGACCCCGAGCAGCGCCTGCCAGGCTCTACCTTGAGGGTGCACGGTCAGCTCCTCGTTGAACCTAGGGCAGATGAGCAGGAACGCGTAGGCGACGACCGCCAGGCCGAGCCGAACGAAGAGAATGCCCAGGTCGCCGGGGTAGACGCCGACGGCCAGAGGGAGGAAGGTCAGTGCGAAGAGAAGGAACCGCGTTCCTACAGCCTCGCGCGATCGACGCGGCGCATCCGGGGCCCGCGCCACGCCGGGGCGCCGCACGAGATCGCGCGTCCGACGCGGTGGGCTCGCCGCCTTGCTCCGGCGCCCACCCTTCCGCCTCTTGCGCCCCGATGAGGGCATTGCGACAGCCCGCCTCCGTGCCGCTCCCCGGGCGCGCGAATTCCGGGCAGCGGCATGAGGACCCTTCAGCGCGGGAGGACCCGGCACCCGGCGCGCGAATGCGGCTGGGCGATATGAGCACAGAGAGCCCCTTCCTTCGCGACGCCGCGCATAGGCCACGCGAGCCGGGGATTGTGGTCCTCGAGCGCATCCTAATCGAGGAATGTGGCGAGCCGATCGCCGACGTGCGCGAGCGCTGCCCGGGCGTTCTGGTCAACGCGCCGCTGCCCTGGCTGCGCGGGACAGTGTGCCGGATGGTCTCCGAGGCCGTGGCGCGAATGCCGAGCGGCGTGAGGATGCTCGTGACGACCGGCATGAGGACCCTCGAGATGCAGGCTGCGGGGTACGAGGCATACGTGAGCCACTTGCGCGGCGAGCACCCCGACTGGCCCAAGCCTATCCTCCACCGTCAGGCGAACCGCTTCTTCCATCCGCCCCACTCGAAGTGCCCGCCCGGGCACACAACCGGGGGCGCGGTCGACGTGCGTCTGGTCGACGACGAGGGCCGCGAGCTCGACATGTGGTCCGCTTTGCTGCAGTCGAGCAACAGCACCTGGCCGACCTTCAGCCGGCGGGTCTCGCCCGAGGTGCGCGAGATGCGCAAGATCCTCTACGATGCGATGATAGGTGTCGGGTTCTCGAACTGCTGGGATGAGTGGTGGCATTACTCGTACGGCGACAGCGGCTGGGCGGCGCGGCTCGCGAGGCCGCTCGCCGTCTATGGGCGCTACCCGGAGGTGTGCTATCCACCGGAGTTCGTGGCGCGCGTCGACGAGCTCCGGGCGGCCGGTCAGCTCACCAGGCTGAAGCCGACCATGAAGTGACAGCGGATGGAGGGGTGCAGGTGGGCATTATCCTGATTGGGCTCATGGGCGCGTTCGCCGACGCGCCGCCGACAGGCGTTCTGTCGGAAGCGTCGGAGGCCCACCCCAGGCAGTCCGAGGGCGACGTGGAGGTGCTCCGCGACGGGCGGCTCCTCGCCGTGTACACCGACTTCTACGGCGGCAGGGAAGACGAGGCGCCTGCCTGCATCGCGGGTCGGCTGTCCGCGGACGAAGGCGCGACGTGGTCGGAGCCGTTTGTCGTGGTCGAGAACACGGGCGCCAACAACGTGATGTCGGCGAGTCTATTGCGCCTCGCCGACGGTCGCCTCATGCTGGGCTACCTCAAGAAGAACGGCCCGGCCGATTGCCAGCCGTTCGTCAGAACCGCCGACTCCCATGACCTCACGTTTGGGCCCGAAACCTGCGTGACCGACGAGCCTGCATACTATGTGATGAACAACGACCGCCTTGTGCAGCTTCCGACGGGCCGGATCGTCGCGCCGCTGTCGTTCTCAGCGGGCCTACTCGGTGACGGCCACTTCCGAATCGTCTGCTTCTACTCGGATGATGGTGGCGCTACCTGGCAGCGGGGTAAGGGCATCGTGGACGAGCCGATGCGCGGAGCGATGGAGCCCGGGATCGTGGAGCTCCGCGACGGCACCGCGCTGATTATCATCCGCACCCAGCTCGGGCGGATCGACAGGGCGATCTCGACCGACGCCTGCGACACGTGGGGGCCTGTCGAGCCGCTCGGGGTCGCGGCGCCCGAGGCGCCCGCAACCATCGCGCGGATGCCCTCCGGACCGCTCCTCCTCGTGTACAACCCGACCGTGAAGTTGGGCTCTGACCACTCGGGGCCGCGGACACCCCTGAGATGCTCGGTGTCGCTCGATGAGGGGCTGACCTGGTCGCCGGGCAAGGATCTGGAGACCGACGCGGGCTGCGGCTTCGCCTACACCTCAGTGACCTTCGTCGGTGAGACAGCCGTGATGACCTACTATTGCGAGCATGGGCGAGGGGGGATGGTCAGCCAGAAGGTGGCGCTGGTGCCGGTGGAGTGGTTCCTCAACTGACCCCCTCTCCCACTGGGAGAGGGCTGGGGTGGTGTGCCGGGCATGTTCGTCGTCATGGAGGTGAGAGTCCTCTGTACAGGTAGTCGAAGCCGAAGTGCGAGCGAAGCGCAAGGGCGTCGCCGTGAGGCGGGGTCTGAAGGAAGCGTGGAGCGC
>Ga0315280_10001529_pt1 | contig 39455 bp, 33 predicted proteins | sample YL17G06_40_MG_FD_203697 | JGI IMG/M metagenome (GOLD analysis project Ga0315280, IMG submission 203697) | Sediment microbial communities from Yellowstone Lake, YNP, Wyoming, USA - YL17G06_40 | ecosystem: Environmental > Aquatic > Freshwater > Lake > Sediment | place: USA: Wyoming | collected... | reverse complement strand
CCATAGAGATCACCTGGCGCATCGTCAAGGGACGCGCGGCCACCAACCAGTGGCGCGACAGCCCACAGCAAACCGTAGCCGACTACACCGCCACCATGACCGACCTCGGAGCAACCGTCTGGCCCCATGCTCTACCAATCCAGAAGGAATGACTTAGCCCTCTCCCGACCCTGCCGAGACCTGACGGCCGGGCGCGTCGTCTTCCCTGCCGAGGGAAACGCAGTAGAGGAGGGTCCTGCCGATGAGCCGCGCGATGCTCTGCTTGGCCGGCGCTTTGCTGGCCGCTGTGGCAATACCGATGCTGGGCTGTTCGATCGGGGAGTTGAGCGGGGGGATCCACGGTGACGAGGGTCGGGACGGCACGCTTGACGGGGGTGGCGGGGACGTGCCCCGAGTTCCCTCCGACGGTGGGGGCGACACCGGGGGAGGGACGGACGGCGGGTCGAACGGGGGGCCGCAGGCGGGGCTGCTGACCGCCGGCGACGTCGACGACAACCTGAACTTCGGCTTCTTCACGACCTACATCAGCGGCTTGCTCCAGAGCGACAGCGGGCAGGTCCTGCCCCGGGTGAACCTGGCGGAGCGCATCACCATCAGAGTGGTCGACCCCACGGGCGCGCCCGTGCCCAACGCGCGCGTGCGGGTTCTCGCGCAGGAGGGCGCCTCGCCGATCGTGGAGTCCTGGGCAAGCTACGACGGGGTGTTCCGCTACTTCCCCCACGGCGACAACGCCGCGACCGCGCAGCAGGTGGACGCCTTCACCGTGGAGGCCACCGATCCGGGCGAAGCGTCGCAGCCTGTGGCGGTCGCCGTCGACCCGGCGGCCCTGGACGCGGACCGCACCGTGGAAGTGACCATCGGAGCGAACGCCGCGCTTCCCGCGTCGATGGACTTAGTGCTGGTCATGGACACAACAGGCAGCATGTCGGACGAGCTCGACTACCTGACGACCGAGTTCCGCTCCATCGTGCAGTCGGTGCAGTCGGCCCATCCGGGCGTCGACATGCGGTTCGGTCTGGTGGCCTACCGGGACGCCGGTGACGAGTACGTGGTGCGGGACTTCCCCTTTACCGGGTCGGTCGACACCATGCGAGACCAGCTCGCCAGCCTCGTGGCCGACGCGGGCGGCGACATGCCGGAGGCGGTGGACGAGGCTCTGGAGCACGCGATGGCATTCGACTGGCGGCCGGGGAACACGGCGCGCGCCCTCATCCACGTCGCTGACGCCCCTCCGCACGATGAGAACCTATCGGCTGCCCTCGATCAGGCCTGGGTGGCGCGCCGGGCAGGCGTTCGCGTCTACCCGGTGGCCGCGTCCGGTGTCGACCAGACGGCCGAGTTTATGATGCGGGTCAGCGCGGCGCTTACGCACGGACGGTACATGTTCCTGACAGATGACTCGGGGGTGGGGAACCCGCACGCAGAGCCTACTGTGCCGTGCTACGTCGTCACGCGTCTTGACAGCCTGATCGTGCGCGTGCTCGGGTCGGAGCTCGAAGGACACCGGATCGAGCCGACGGAGGACGAGATCATCCGACGAGTGGGGAACTCCGAGAACGGGGTCTGCGTGGAGCAGTAGCGGCTTTGTGCCCTCCGTCGCCCTTCGTCACGGCGGTCGCAGCCCGGCCGCCGGCGCAGGACGAACGGCAGGAGCGGCCGCCTGCTCGAGTGCGGACGGCTCAGCCCGCCGGCCGCCTGATCTCATCCTCGTCGAACCGGAGGCATCGTATCGACTGCACGGCATCGCCCGGCAGAGCCCAGTCGAGCAGGTCAAGTCCGCGGACCACCCGTCCGAAGGCCCCGCCGCACCCGCTGATGAGCGGCAAGTCGGTGAGACACACGAAGAAACGGGAGGAAGCCTGCCCGCCGTCGTCCGGCTCCATCGCCACCGAGCCCCGCACAAGGGGCAGGCCCGTTCGCTCGCACGGCACCGGCGGTCCGTCTCCGCCAGTCCCGTTGCCAAGCGGGCAGCCGAGCTGCGCGATCAGGCCGCGCTCCACCCTGTGCACGGTCGTGTTGTCGTAGAAGCCTCGTGTGCAGAGATCGAGGAACCGCCTGACCGTGTCCGCCGCACGCTGGGGGTCGAGCTCCAAGAGCACGTGCCCGGCGGGCAGATCCAGCGCGACCAGCGCCGGCTCCCGCGACAGACGCGCGAACCGGCCCCAACCGACGTGTGTTCCCTCCGGCGCCGGACCGACAATGCGCGAGGACCAGCTCGCGCCCCGGGCCCAGAGCCTGATGCCGTCGGCGTCGCGAAAGGCTGCGATGCGGCCATCGCCGGACAGAGCCAGCGACATCGCGGATCCTCCCATCACCCGAGGCGGTAGGTCGGACTCCTCACCCGTCGACCGCAGCAGCACTTGGACCGTTCCGTTGGCGGCTCCGATGTACGCCAGCTCGTCGCCGACGGGCTTCGGCACCGGGCAGCGCTCGTCTCCCGGGTCGGAGGTCACGCGCGTGACGCTCCCGTCGGACACCTTGCCGGCCGCAAGATCCCAGCCGCCACCGAAGCGCGTGGTCGCGAAGTAGACAGTGTCGCGGTCGGCCGCGGGGAACCCGTCCGCGTCGGCACCGCTTGAGGGGAACAGCGGAACCGGCTCGGCGCCCAGCCGCAGAAGCATGACGCGCGAGGGGTCGGCCTGGCGCTCGAATACGATAGAGTCGTCGGTGAGCCACCGCGGAAGATGGTCGTCACCGGCGCCGGTGGGCAGAACCTGCAGCGCGCCCGTCTCGCGGTCGAACACCGCGAGCCGCCGTCGCCCCTGCGGACCGGTAGCGAAGGCGACACGCTTGCCGTCGGGCGCGACCGAGGGCTCCCAGTCCGGCTCATCGGTGTCGCAGACCACCTCCGTGTCCGACCCGTCCGGCAGCACGGCGGCGATCGCGGTTCCTCCCCGGCCCGGACACTCGAACAACACGCGATCGGCCTCGTACTCCGTGGACAGCATCACGCCCAGCGTCTTCACTCGACGGCGCGTCATGTGAACGGTCTCCGTCCGGTCGCGGTAGCCGGGGCGGGAAAACCGGACTGACAGGTCGACGCCCTCGGGTGGGATGTCGAAGACGCGATGAAGATAACGGTCCTTGTCGTCCCCGAGCGGCGACAGCTTCGCCTCGAGCGCGTCGCTGCGGTAGACGCTGACCGCGCAGTCGCCCGGGTCGGTGAACAGGAGCAGCAGGGACGACTGGACGTAGTCCACGGCCTTGCGTAGCGCGCCCGGCACGTCCTTCGGCAGGCCGGAGCCCCTGAGCGTCGGTTCGGGGATGCGAGAGAGCTGGGCCGCCGCGGGCGCGGCACACATCAGCAGCGACACCAGCGCAGCGGCGCGGAGGAGCATCCTGTGGCAAGGAAGGCTCATACTGGCACCAGCCCGGTCTCGCCGCCAGGCGGCCTCAGGCACCCGCGCCGCCGGCGGTCGATCCGGCCTTCTCCGCCGACGCCTGCTGCGCCACCTCGCGTCGCTCGGCCAAGCTGTAGGGGCCCCAACGGCTCACTACGTACGCGGACAGACACAGGGCGAAGGCGGTCTGCAACAGCAACTGCGCGATGAACAGGGCGCTTCCCTCGAACGAGCCCACCAGGCCGGCCTTGATGGTCTCCTCGATCGGCGGAGTGAGCACGCGGACTGTCACACCTATCACATGCCCGATCGCCTCGGCCGCGGGAGCGCCCAGAAACCCGAGCCCCCTGGCAACCTCTCGCGGCACGTCGGACCGCGAGAACCCCATGACGACGATGGCTGCCGCGACAATCGCCCACGCCTCGGTGCCCAGGACGAACGCCGACAGCACGTAGAACACCGCCGCCGTCGCGGCCGCGATCATCACAACCACGGCCGCCAGCGTCAGGATCCATCCGACAGATACGACGACCAGCGACGGGTCCACCATGGCTGCGTAGACTAGCGGCGGCACGCACAGCACGAGCGTCAGGATCAAGCACCAGACGTACTCGGCGGCCAGGAGGGCGGCGTGATGCTCCTCTCTCCGCAGGTCCACCCAACTGCCCTCTGAGCGCACGCCGTTGGCGCGTCGGTGCGACACGAGCGCGGAAACGCACAAGGCGAGTACGCAGACATAGAGCGCGACGGTCTTGGCCGGTTCCGGGTCAGCCTGGATGTCCGGCAGGTTGCGCCTGATCAGGTAAACAGTTACCGCCGAGGCGCCGACCTCGACCAGGCACGACCAGGACCTGAAGTGACTGACCATCGCGCGCCCGAGACGTGCAAGCACTACTCCCACTCGAGCCCTCTGATTCCGTAGACATGACCCGCCGTCAGCCCCGGTGGAGTCTACTGAAACCGCAGTGACCGGTCAAGAAACGCGCCGAGCCGCCCTCTGTGAGTTCCCACGTCCGACCGGCGCCCGGGGTTGACAGGTCACGGCGACCATTCCGGATCGTCCGTCACGGTGAGCTGCTGCGCCACGCCGCACCACGTAGCCAGAGTGCGCACCGTGAAGCGGTGCTCGCCCGCCGGCAGGGCAACCGGTTCCGTGCCGACCCACCCAATGTACGCGTTGCCGAAGCTCCTCACCCCCAGGCGAAGCCACTCGAGAGGCACCGGCCCGCCGTCCACGGTGATCTGGTAGCGATCGCACTGGTCCCTGCCGTCGGGTGCCCGCTCGCTGTGCCGCAGCTCGAGCCAGAACCGCCACCGGCCACTCTCGGGTAGTTCGACGCAATACTCGGCCTGCCCGGGCTCAGGCAGCAGCAGAATCCTCTCCATCGCGCCGACCTGCCCGCCCCCAGTGATGCGGGGTCCCTTGTTGAGCGGCGTGCAGGACGCTCGGCCGCGCACGGAGTTCGCGTAGGGCTCGAGGCCATCGGGAGCGGGTAGCCGCCGAAGCGTAACGGTCAGCTCTGGATCGCGTGCCGCGGGCGAAGCCCCCGGATGCTGTCGAATGACGCGCACCGCCGGCAGGGGGTCGACGGCCGGGGAGGCATCCGATGCGAGCACGAAGAGCTTGAGCACTCCGTCGTCGCCCATCCAGGACCCATCGTCCAGGTGGAGGGAGCCGGTCTCAGGCAGGCCCGCCACCTCGACCTGCCAGGCGGTGGCCCCGCAGGCTACGACGATCGACGGGTCGGCCCGGTTGAGCGGATGCACACCCGATTCCCAGACCCTGTTCGCGAGATAGGTGCCGCCGTGGTAGGCCGGGTGCCGGCCGTAGCCGGGGCCCCCTGCCCATTTCGGGTGACGGTTCACGTGAACGTCGTGCAGCAGCCCGTCGCTGGTGCTCACCAGCCACTCCGCCGCGCCGGGGAAGCGGATCCGCAGCCCGAGCGTGCGGCCCGCCGCGAAGCCGGTGCCCGACCGTGCCGACCCCACGTAACGGACCGTGTCGTCGGCCAGGTCCTCTCTGTCCAGCGCGGCGACGACCGCGGGTGGGGCCAGAGCTGTCGGGTCGTTGCCTCCCTCGACCCAGTCCACGGAGGGCTCGGCCGCCGCCTTGAGCGGCGCGGGGGCCAGCGCCGGCCGCTCGATGGCCGGACTGACAGCTCCCGCCGGCCGGGCCACGACAGCCGCCGCGCACCAGGCGCCGAGCGAGAGCCTGAACCGGATCTCACCGGCCGACGCGGCGGAGTGAACAAGCGTCCGGCGGCTCCAGGCATCCGTGAGCTTGACCTGCTCAGCCACGCTGGTCAGCGCGCCGGCGGGGAGGGCGACGTCCGCCTTGACGGGCTCTGATCGGAAGTTCACAAGGCCCAAGGTCGCGCCGCCGGGCAGCGACCGCAGGCAGGAGAAGACCCCGTCAGGCGCGTCCGCCGCGCCGTAGACCGCGTTCCCCCGCCGCAGCTCCGGCAGAGACCGCCTGGTCGCCATGAGCCTCGCGTAGAGAGGCGCGGAGCCGGCCTCCTGCTCCTGGTAGGTGAACGGCACCCCCCGCACGAAGCTCAACACGGATATGAACGCCTGCGAGAGCCCCACCCCCCAGCTCTCCGTTACCCGGCCATGATCGCGGTCCATGTCGTGGTTCGTGATGATCCTGGCCACCAGCGCGTCGCGCGGGAACTCCGCCTGCTCGGTCCGCAGATAGTCGGTCAGCTCCGCCGCCCAGCGAGCGGTGTCGCCGCCGATAACGGACTGGCGCTCCTTCATCCGGAAGTAGAGCCTGAAGCCGTATGAGATGTCGGTGTATGGGACGAACGGAACCCTGTCGAAGCCCTCCGGGTAGAAGAGCGCGTCCCGCTTGACGTTCAGATGCGCCTCGCGCATCCGTCGCAGCATCTCGATAGGCCCGCCCAGCGCCGAGTAGGAGGGATGCTTGACCCCTGGCCCCAGGTTCTGTCCCGACCCCTCGGACACGTCCACCCGGTAGCCGTCGATGTCCAGCTCACGCGCCCAGTGGGCCACCACATCGGCCATGAAGTCCTGCCAGCCCTGGGCCGCGTAGTCGCAAGTCCAGCCGAACACCTGTCGGAACGAGCCGTCGGCCTCCCGCAGCCGCCACTCCGGGTGGCCCTCGACGTGCGGGTCGGAGCCGCCGTGGGGGACGATGTCGATGATGGTCCTGATGCCCTGCGAGTGCGCGGAACCAACGAAGGCGCGTGCCGCATTGACCCCGCCGAGAGCCGGCTCGATCTCGTGGAAGTCGGTAGGGCCGTAGGGGCAGCCGTTGCCGAGCACGCCGTCGGCGCAGTACGTGTAGATCGGCAGTAGCCAGATGACGTTCGCGCCAAGCGAGGCGAGGTACGGAAGCTGCTCGCCCAAGGCATCGAAGCCGCCGATGTCGCGGAACCAAGAGTCGATGTGTCCGCCGGGGTGAGTGGAGTAGATCACGGCATCCTCGGCCCACGGTGGCCTGTCGGGCGGAGGCACGAGCCGGACGGCCGCGTACCAGTCCTGGAGCGAGTCGACACGCGCCTGCGCCGCTGTCGGGCAGACCCACAGGTACTGGGTTCCGATGACGACGGTCTCGCCACGATCGGCTCGCACCCGCTCCGACACCACGTGCTTCGCGCCGTCGGGCCCGCTCCTCTCCGGCCTCGCGGGCTCGTCGTGCTCGCGGTAGGCGACCATGAGCGTGCACGTATCCGTCGTGAGAGCGAAGGCAGGCGCGATGCTGCCCACCCATGGGGAAGCGCCGGACACTGCGAGGGCAAGCTCCGCTCCCGTGATCTCGTGCATCCGGTCGGCGGTGTTGCGCGCCTCGACCCGCCGGCGCACGTACGCGTCGTCAGGGGACGCCTCGTACACGTCGGCGATCTCCCAAGGCCCGGCCGTCCAGGTGGCGCGCACGGCGTCATCCGTCGCGACGGTCGCTGCCGGGCCGAGCTCGGCGGTGTCGGCGCGCTCAGACGCATCCCAAGCGAGCGCTACGCCGGTACGCGAGATGCTGACCGCGCCGGGGGGGCCCGACAACCGCGACGGGCGCCCGTCATCCCCGAAACCGACCGAGGCCTCGCGGGTCAGTAGGGCAGGGGCGCCGGTCACCGAAAGCAAAAGTGCGACGACCGGAACGTGCGGCATGAGCGGTCCTCCACGGACAAGCGCCGCACAACGCGCCAGTGCTTCCATCGCGCGGCGGCTCAGAGTATCCTCTGCGCCCGGTGTCTTCGTCGTCAGACCGGGCGGCGACCTCCGGACAGCCGCGCGGTAGTGAGCGTGGCCTGTAGGATTGAGATCTGTCGATGCATGAGGACGCGACGGCCTTCCTGGCCTCGGTGACGACGGACAGGCGATCTCTGTTTGCCGGCGGCGGGACCGTCTATGTCACCAGGGCGCCGGGCCGGCTCGATGTGATGGGCGGCATCGCGGACTACTCGGGGTCGCACGTGTTGCAGGCGACCATCGAAGAGGCCGTCTGTTGTGCGCTGCAACTCCGGTCGGATGACCGCTTGGTCCTCACGAGCGAGCTCCCCGACAAGTCCGAGTTGCACGCGTCTCTGCGGGTGCGTGAGTTGCAGGCGGTTGCCGACAGGTCGTATCGGGCGGCCAGCGAGTTCCTGTCGCGCGACCCGGGGGCCGCGTGGTCATCGTACATCGCGGGTGCCTGGGCTGTGCTGCGAGCCGAGCAGGTGGTCACGCGGTCGCTCCCCGGGGCCACCGTGTTCCTGCGTAGCACCGTGCCGATGGCGGTGGGCGTCGCGTCATCCGCCGCTGTGACCGTGGCCGCCATGTCAGCGCTGTGCTCCGCGTTGCGGCTCTCCCTGGCTCCGCTCGAGCTCGCCCGGCTCTGCCAGATCGTCGAGAACCGCGTCGTGGGCGCGCCGTGCGGGATCATGGATCAAGTCGCGGTCATACTCGGCAAGCGCAATGGGCCTGTCATCATCCTGTGCCAACCCTCCACAGTGCTCGGGAATCTGCACCTGCCCGACGGCGTGATCGCGTGCGGCATTGACTCGGCGGTTGAGAAGTACACCGCGGGCGACAGGTATCGCCGCGTGCGAGTCGCCACATTCATGGGACGCAAGATCCTCTTGGGCCTGCACGGTGGGCCCGCGGGAGAGGGCTATCTCGCCAACCTCACGCCCAGGGACTACCTCGAGGCCCGCGAGGAGCTTCCCCCCAGGATGCTTGGCGCCGAGTTCCTGGAGAACCACGGGGATACAGGCGATCCGGTCACCGAGGTCGACCCGCACCAGGTGTACCGGGTCAGGGGATGCACGGAGCACGCGATATATGAGAACCAGCGCACGCTCAGGTTCATCGAGCTGCTGCGCGGCGCCGCAGGGCGGGAGGGGCCGGCTGTGACCGCCGCGCTGCAGCGGGCGGGGCGGCTTATGTACGCGTCGCATTGGAGTTACACATACCGTTGTGGGCTGGGCCACCCCGATGTGTCCATGATCGTGAACCTGGTGCGGGAAGCCGGGCCGCGTCGGGGAGTTTACGGCGCGAAGATAACCGGCGGCGGCACAGGCGGTACGGTAGCCGTATTGGCAACCGCGGCCGGAGTCGGCACCGTCAATGAGATCGCGCGCGAGTACGCGGCGCGAACGGGTCGCCGGCCGATGGTCTTCACCGGCTCATCGCCCGGCGCGGCGGCGTTCGGCGCGGTCGAGGCGCCGCTATAGCCGCGCGGCCGGGGCCGGAGGCAACCCGTCGCCCGCGCCCGCGTCTAAGAACACAGCGGGCCCGCTCGGGCCCAACCGGAGGAGAGTGATAGGCGATGGTGGCGATCGGCCGCCGCCCGGTGCTGTTCGTGGTGCTACTCGCAATCGTTCTGTCCCAGGGGTCCGCGCTCGCGGCCGAGCCCTCGTACGACGACCTGAAGAAGGCGTATGACTACGACCACAGCGCCGCGCTCAACGTCGAGATGGGCGGGGAGCTCAAGGCGGACGGCCAGTTCGTGCGGGTCGTCTTCTCCAGCCTGAACGACGAGCGGGTGCCCGCCGTCATCGCGCTCCCGAACGCTGCGCAGCACGGGGACGGCCCCTATCCGGCGGTCGTCTTCGGCCATGGGCTCGGCGGCTCGAAGGACGACCCGGGCTACAGGATGGCCGCGTCCGTCATCGTGCAGGCGGGCTGCGCCCTCATCATGATCGACTACCCGTACCACGGCGAGCGGGCGCCGAAGGACGGCCCGAAGCTCGGGGACCTGGCCGGCCTATCCGCTGACGATGCCGCCAAGCTCGTGGATCTCATGGTGAAGGGTGCCACTCAGACCGTCCTTGACCAACGCCGCGCGATCGACCTCCTCTGCACCAGGCCGGAGATCGACAAGACGCGCATCGGATACGCGGGGGTGTCGCTCGGCGCTATCCTCGGATCGGTGCTGTGCGGTGTCGAGGATCGCCTGGCCTGCGCCGCTCTGGTCGTCGGCGGAGCCGACTGGGGCAAGCTCCTCGGCGCAAGTGCGCTCACGGCCCCGGTGCGGAACGCGGGGGTATTCGATCCGGCCGCGGCGGCTGAGCGGCTCCAGGGGGCGGACCCGAAGTACTTCGCCCCGCACATCCAGTGCCCCACATTGCTCCTTTTCGGCGGCAAGGACACCGTCGTTCCCTATGATCCCTGCGGCAAGCTCCTGGCCGAGCTCGTCCCCGGCGACAAGACGATTCACGTGTACGAGAACTCCGGGCACGGACTCGAGGCCCAGGGGGACCAGTTCGACGCAGTGGGTAGGCTACTGAAGTTCCTCAAGGAACGGCTCCACGCGGACTAGCGATGCCACCTGCTAAGGCCAACTCACTCGGTCAGCATCCGGCACAACACTGGACAGGGCTGGACGACGACCGTGTCGCCTGCGAGCTGTGCCCCCATCAGTGCCGGATCGCGCCCGAGCAGGTGGGCAAGTGCGGGGTGCGGCGGAACGTGGGCGGCGCACTGGTCGCCGACACCTATGGCCTCTGCGCCTCGATCGCCGTCGACCCCGTCGAGAAGAAGCCCCTCTACCACTTTAACCCCGGACGGCCGATTCTCTCGGTGGGCGGGTGGGGCTGCAACCTGGCCTGTCGGTTCTGCCAGAACTACGAGCTCTCGCAGAGCACGTTCCGCGAGGGCCGGAGGCTCACGCCCGAGGAGCTCGTCGCCGTGGCCAAGGGGGAGCGCGGCAACCTCGGGGTCTCCTTCACCTACAACGAGCCGCTGATCCAGTACGAGTGGGTCCTCGACTGCGCCAAGCTGCTCAGCGCCGAGGGCCTGAGGACGGTGCTGGTGACGAACGGCTACGTCATGCCCAAGCCGCTAGAGGCGCTGCTCCCCTACGTCGATGCCGCCAATGTGGACTTCAAGAGCTTCGACGACTCGTTCTACCGCGACATGTGTGGTGGCCGGGTGGAGCCAGTCAAGGTGTCGCTGCGCCTCTTCCACGCAGCTACGCACCTGGAGGTCACGAAGCTGCTGGTCATTGGGCACGGCGACCCGGTCGATGACGCCGGGCGCATAGCGGAGTGGGTCGGCACGGAACTCTCACGCGACGTGCCGCTGCATCTGTCCCGCTACTTCCCGCGCTATCAGTGGGCGTCGCCGGCCACGTCCGTCTCCATCATCGAGGGCGCGGCGCGCGCCGCGCGCGAGCACCTGTCCTACGTCTACGTCGGCAATGTGTCCATTCCGGGCGGCTCGGACACGATGTGCCCGGGCTGCGGGGGGCTGGTCGTTGAGCGCTCCGGCTTTCTGGGCGTCCGGCGCGTCGGTCTGACGCCCGCGGGGGCCTGTGCCCGGTGCGGGCTCGCCCTACCGTTCAAGGGGGCCGCGTAGGGTGCGCCGCGTCGTTCTCGCATCGGGCTCACCGCGTCGCAGGGAGCTGCTGAGCCGGTTCATCCCGGACCTTGTGATCGACCCGGCGGACATCGACGAGGACGGCCACGGGTCCGCCGGAGAGCCTGTCGAGGCCGTTATCGCGGCCGCCTCGGCGAAGGCACTTGAAGTGGCTCCAAGACACCCGGGGGTGATCGTGATCGGCTGCGACACGGCGGTTGTGCTCGAACGGCGCATGCTCGGCAAGCCGCGGGACGAGGCCGAGGCGGCGCTGATGATCCTCGATCTGGCCGGCCGCGACCATGAGGTGATAACCGGCATCGCGCTGTCTGAATCCGCGGACGGACGCTCTGCGGAGGTCATTGCAGCGGATGCGGTGCGAACGCGCGTTCACTTCCGACCACTCGACTGGGAGGCGGCCAGGGCCTATGTGGCACGGGGCGAGAGCCTTGACAAGGCAGGAGCCTATGGCATACAAGGGCACGGTGCGCTGTTGGTGGATAGGATCGAGGGCTGTTACTTCAACGTCGTTGGTCTTCCGCTCCACAGGCTGAGCCTGATGCTCGCCGCCGCGGGGGTGCCGCTGCTCTGAACACACGAATGGTGGGTTCGGTCGGGGGGCAATACGTGGAGCGTGGAATGGGCTCGTCGCGGGCGTACGCGCACACCCGGCGAGACATCGCGAAGTCACGTCCCGACTGGCGCCGGGTCGTCAGGTCCTACACTCGGTCCCTCTTCTCCAGGTTCTCGATCGACATCGGGATCGACCTGGGAACGGCGAACACGCTCGTGTACGTGGTAGGGCGCGGGACCGTGCTCAACGAGCCCTCGGTGGTGGCCATCGACCGGGACACGAACCGCGTGTTGTCGGTGGGCCTCGAGGCGAAGCGCATGATCGGCCGCACCCCGGGGAACGTGGTGGCGATCCGGCCATTGCGCGACGGCGTGATCGCCGACTTCGACATCACCCAAGCTATGCTCTCCTACTTCATCTCGCGCGTGCAGACGCGGCGCTGGCTCTCCTACCCCAGAGTGCTGATCGGCATCCCGTCGGGGGTGACCGAGGTGGAGCGGAGGGCGGTTATCGAGGCCACCTATCAGGCGGGCGCGCGCGAGGCCGGGGTCATCGAGGAGCCGATGGCGGCCGCGATCGGCGCGGGGTTGCCGGTCGAGGAGGCGACCGGCAACATCGTCGTGGACATCGGGGGCGGCACCACCGAGGTGGCGGTCATCTCGCTGGGCGGCATTGTGTACCACCAGTCGCTACGGGTCGGCGGGGACGAGATGGACGAGGCGATCCAGGCCTACGTGCGCCGCGAAGCGAGCCTCCTCATCGGCGAGAGGACCGCGGAGGACGTGAAGCTGGCCGTGGGGTCAGCCTACCCGCTCGTCGAGCCGCTCGAGATGGAGATCAAGGGCCGCGACATCGTCAGCGGTCTGCCGCGGAGCGTCATCCTGACCGCGGATCATGTGCGCGAGGCGATCCAAGAGCCGCTGCACGCCATCCTGGACACGGTCCACACGGCCCTCGAGCACACCCCGCCGGAGCTGGCCGCGGACATCATGAAGCACGGCATCGTGCTGGCAGGCGGAGGCGCGTACCTCCGCGGTATCGACACCCTGATCTCGATAGAGACCGGCATCCCGACTTACGTCGCGCAGGACGCCCTGAGCTGCGTCGTGCTCGGCGCCGGTCGCTGCCTGGAGGACGACGGCCATGTCCTCCGCAAGATTCTCGAAGGATGACCCCCGTGTCGCCCACCGAGATGCCCGGCGCCGGCGGGGACCGGGACAACGGCGCGCCCGCGCTGACCGGGCGCATCCTGTACTTGCCGGTTGTCGCTCTGCTCGTGTGCTTCGTCATCGGCGCCCTCCTGGTGCCCGGACAGCTCGACGGGATCGCGAAGGCGCGATCCGCCGAGGAGCTGTTCCTGCTCGCGGCAGCCGCGGTCTCGAGCACCGGGACCCGCTTCGGCGATGAGGACTACTGGCCGACGATCAAGGCCGAATTCGATGAGGCGTGCCAGACGGCCCGACCGGGCCAGAGGATGGAGGAGCGCGTGGGGAGGCTCCTGGCCGCGAGGGGGATGCACCGCGAGGCGGTTCCCTACCTCGTTCGCGGCCTCGACGCCAACCCATCGTACGAGCTGGCCAAGACCACCGCTGAGACCGCGGCCCAGTGCGGCGACACCGTCGCGGTGACCCGGGGCTTCACGTTGGCGAGGCAGCTAGAGCCTGGTAACCCCGATCCCTACAACTCGCTTGGCTACTACTACGCAGTACAGGGCATTCGCCTCCAAGAGGCGGAGTCTCTTGTCCTGACCGCTATCGACCTCGCGACAGGCAACCGCGCCCGGTACCTGCCCCTCTACTACGACTCGCTCGCGTGGGTCTACTACAGGCAGGGGCGGCTCGAAGAGGCCTGGCAGGCCATGCAGCACGTGCCGCTCACCCTCGCGGACCCCTTTATCGACCAGCACCGGCTGGCCATCCAGCGAGCGCTGCTCGAGGAGGGTGGCGCGCAGCCGACGGAGGAAGGTCCCGCCGAGGCGCCTCTAACCGAGTCGGCGCCGCCGACGGAATCGGCCCCCGGGGAGGGAGCCGGGCCGTGAGGGCCGTCCTCATCGTCCTGGACGGGGTCGGGTGTGGCGCGCTCCCCGATGCGGCCCGCTACGGCGATGAGGGCTCGAACTCGCTGGGGAACACCGCCCGTGCGGTGGGCGGCCTGCTGGTGCCCAACCTGGCCCGCATGGGGCTCGGCAACATCACGCCCATTGACGGCGTCCCCGTGACAGCCAACCCCACCGCCTCCTTCGGCAAGATGGCTGAAAGGTCGGCCGGCAAGGACACCACCTCGGGGCACTGGGAGCTGGCGGGGCTGATCGTCGAGCAACCCTTCCCGACCTATCCGCACGGCTTCCCCTGTGAGGTCATTGAGGCGTTCGAGGAGGCGATCGGTCGCCCTATCCTCGGCAACACGCCTGCCTCCGGCACAGAGATCATCGCGCGCCTCGGCGAGGAGCATCTGCGCACGGCGCGGCCCATCCTCTACACCTCGGCCGACAGCGTGTTCCAGCTCGCCGCCCACGAGGATGTAGTGCCGGTGGAGACGCTGTACGACTGGTGCTGCTCGGCTCGCGCACTGTTCGCCGGCGAGCGGGCCGTGTGTCGGGTCATTGCGAGGCCCTTCACAGGCGCGCCGGGCGCCTTCGTGAGGACCCCCCGAAGGCGCGACTTCTCGCTTTCTCCCACCGGCGAGACGGTGCTCGACCGCATTACGGAGGCGGGGATGCGAGTCGCGGGGGTCGGGAAGATAGACGACATCTTCGCGGGGCGCGGGATCACGGATTGTGTCCATACGAGCGACAACGCGGACGGAGTCGCGAAGATAGCGGAGCGCCTGGGCGAGCCCTGGGATGGGCTGCTCTTGGCCAACCTGATCGAGACCGACAGCCGTTGGGGCCACCGCAACGACCCGCGGGGGTACGCCGACGCGGTGGAGGCGTTCGATGCCGTTCTGCCCGCGCTGATGGAGGCCGCCGCGGACGACCTTCTCATCGTGACCGCCGATCACGGCGTCGACCCGACGACGGGCTCGACCGACCACTCGCGCGAGTACGTTCCGCTCCTGGCGTCGTGTCCGGGCCGCACCCCGCGCGACCTCGGAACCCGTGAAACGTTCGCGGATGTCGGCGCCACGGTATCTATGTGGCTGGGGCTGGGGCCATTCGGCCCCGGCACGCCGCTGTTCGACTAGACGCAGGGTCCGGTCCGGGGCCCACCCCGCCTGCGGCGGCTGCCCCCGATGCGGCCCCCGACGGGGGGCAGTCCGATGGCCGAGTTCGACGCGATCGAGTTCATCGAGAAGACCAAGCAGGGAGACAGCCCCGACGCGGACGAGGTGCGCGACTTCGTGCGCGCGTTCATGGAGGGGCACGTCTCGGACGCGCAGGCCGCGGCATGGATGATGGCGGTGTGCCTCCGGGGACTGCCTGACGAGGGCGCTGTGGCCCTTACCAAGTCGATGCTCGAGAGCGGTGCGCACATCGACCTGTCGAGCCTGGAGCACACGGCCGACAAGCACTCGACCGGCGGCGTGGGGGACAACGTGTCACTCGTCGCCTGCCCGCTGGCCGCGGCCGCGGGCGCGACAGTCGCGAAGATGTCCGGCCGCGGACTCGGCCACACCGGCGGCACGATCGACAAGCTGGAGTCGATCCCCGGCTTCCGCACTGCGGTCACGCCCCGCGACTTCACGACTCAAGCGCGCAACATCGGCCTGGTGATCGCGTCCCAGGCCGTTGACATGGCCCCGGCCGACAAACGCTTCTACGCCCTGAGGCATCAGACCGCCACCGTCGACTCGATCCCCCTCATCGCGGCGAGCATCATGTCGAAGAAGCTCGCGGCCGGGGCGAGCGCGATCGTCCTCGATGTGAAGTGCGGACGCGGAGCCTTCATGCGCACCGCGGAGGAGGCGCAGCACCTCGCCAGGCTGCTGCTCGCGCTGGGCAGGGCTCATGACCGAGCGATGGCGGCGGCGATCACGCCGATGAACCAACCGCTTGGGCGCGCTGTGGGGAACGTGCTTGAGGTGCGCGAGGCGATCGAGGCTCTGTCGGGCAACGGCCCGGAAGACCTCCTGACGCTCAGCATCGCGACCGCGGCGAAGATGGTCGCGCTCAGCGGAGCCGTTGCGACCGAGGACGAGGCGAGGGCCGCGGTCGAAGAGGCGCTCGCCAGCGGTGCGGGGCTCGCGAAGCTGCAGGCGATGGTCAGGGCCCAGGGCGGTGACCCGCGGGTGGTCGAGAGCCCTTCACGCCTGCCGCGGGCGGAGCACGTCGAGCTCCTGCGGGCCCCGGTCGCCGGCCGAGTGACTGCGATCAACCCGCTCCGTATCAGCGAGGCCGTGGATGCGCTCGGGGGCTCGCGCCGGCGTGGACGCCAGGCTATAGAGCACGCAGCCGGCGTCGTGCTGCTGCGCAAGACGGGGGACGAGATTCCCGATGCCGGGGAGCCCCTCGCCGAGATCCACGCGCCCTCGCGGGCGACGCTCGAGGAGGCGCGCACGCTCGTGGGGATGGCGATCCGCATCGGGGACACCTCTGCGCCTGTGCCCCCGCCCTTCGAGATCGAGTGGGTCGACTGACGAGTCCCCGGCGTGTCGCGCACCGCCGCGCCGCTACCGCGGCTTCTGCAGAATCACGATGTACTGGTGGGCGATGTTGGGGACGTAAGCGAAAGGGTAGCCGTACGGCCGGAGGCGGGTGCCGGCCTGATACCAGACCTTCTCCCCCTTGAGAACGAAGCCCACCGACTCCGCCGCCTCTGCCAGGCGGATGTTGGTGTAGACGTAGCGCCCGTTCTGGTACGCGTTGCGCACAATGACAGCCATGTACGCCCTGGGCGCCAGAACCCGGAGGCACTCGGCGAAGACGTCGCGCATCCCCGACAGGTAGTTGTCAAATGTGTCCAGATTGGCAAGGTCGGCCGGGTCATCGGACCGCATATCATAGTCAGTGCGGCGGTTCGAGTGAGAGGCGTCATACACCCCATTGCACATCGTGCGCTCCAGGTGCACGTTGTAGGGCGGGTCGGTCGCGATGAAGTCGAAGCTGCCCGCCCCCATCCGGCCCATGACTTCACGGCAGTCCCCGATGTGCACCTCCGCCGGATCGATGCCCTCCCGCAAGCAGACGCCCCTGTAGATCTCGAGCCAGCGCGGGTTGATCTCGATACCTACCGCCTTCCGCGGCGGCGCGCAGATGCTTGCGCCGAGCAGCGTGCCGCCCACTCCGGCGAACGGATCGAGCACGACCCCGTCGCCCTTGGTGAAGAACCCGATGAGTTCCTTCATCAGCCGCGGGGGCTTGCAGGCGCCGTGCGCCTTGCGCATGTCGTGGCCGAGCTCGGGCGGGTAGGCCGTGGTGATGACGGACTTCGTGAAGTAGAGCCACTCGCCGCCGGTCAGCTCATTGAGCGAGTTCCGGGGATCGACCTCGGGCGAGCCCTCCACAACCGACAGCCTCGTGGGCTCAGTGGAGACCGCGGCCCCCCGGGCCGGCGCGGAGCCAGGCATGAGCGAACACCTTCCGTGAACGGTCATGATGCCCGTCCCCTGCCCGAACGGCGGGCTCGACCGCTCTGTTCAAGGGCTCCGCTCAAGACTCCTTTTTGGGGTGTTCGCGATCACGTGGTGTCCGCCACCTCCACCGCCACCGGCCCCTCGGAGGCTGGTATCGCCACATAGAGCATGCGGGCGGCTTCGTCCCAAGAGAACGTGCCAGGCTCCGGGCCGAGAGTAGGCGCCGCGGGCTGCAGCGCTGTTCCACCCACCACGACGCTTGTGGGCCCCCGTAGACCGGAGACAGCGATGGCGTGCGACCCGAGTTCGGCGGGCATGCTCAGAGCGAACGACAGGCGCCCGCCATCGAGTGAGACGTCGCGAATCTGCGCGAGCGTGGTGATCGTGACAAGCCGATCGGTGTTCCGCACCGTCTCTGTATGCGACCATCCGTACGGGCTCGCGAGCTTGTGCGCCGCCCGCGCGATGAGCGAGGGCTCGAGGTCCCATGTGTACGAGTCGGTGCCGGCCACCGCGCTGTAGGAATCGGGGTAGAGGCCCGGGTGGCCGGTGTCGGGGATGTAGCCCGCCAGGTCGAAGCCCTCGCGCGTCACAGGCCTCATCTGCTGCCCACCGGACAGCGTGATGCCGCGAGCGACGGCCGCCCAGTCGAACGACGAGTCCGCGGGGGCGAGGTCGAGCAGAGCGTCGGCCACCTCGAGCCCGTTCCACTGGACGATCCTGCCGAACCACGGGCTGCGGAAGTGAGTCGCGCCGAAGACGGGGATCGATCCGTATCGCATGATCGGGCGCTCCGGTGGGTTCCAGAGATAGATGAAGGGCATCGCTCGCCAGGCCCATCGCTGCGCCGCGGCGAGGTACCGCGGCTCGGCTGTCAGGCGGTAGGCCGCCACGTAGGCGCGGACACAGTAGGCGCACGCCAGTACGTCCGGCACATGGAGGGACAGCTCCCAAGTCTGGGCGCCCTCGGGCCTCGGCTGGGTGTCCAGGAACGCAAGCGCCGCGAGTCCGGCCTTGAGGCACTCGTCGTCCTGCGTCACCAAGGCGGCCTTCAGGCACAACTGCGCGAAGACGGCCGTCACCCCCGTCGAGGTGTCGCCGTCCACTCCGAATGAACGCCTGACCGCGCTGTCGCCCGTGTACGGCCAGGTCCCGTCCGGCCTGAGCCGATGGGCCACTGTCTGACCATGGGCCCGAAGCCCCAGCGTTGCGTAGCGCATCTCGCCCTCGTGCGCCGCCGGTTCCCATCCGACGGGCGCGCCCCCGCCGCGGCGGCCTTCGATCGCCGCACGGTACACGCCCATCGCCTCGCGCCCGAGATCATCGCCCTGGTGCTCGGCGCCGAACAGCCACAACGCCTGCGCATGCTGCTCGGAATAGAGCGGATCGGGCGGGCTTGGCGGCAGGTTCGCGTACCACAGGCCCTTCTCCGGTACCCAGAGCGTGCGCCCGAGCCCGACGGCGGCCCGCTCGAAGACGGTGTCATAGGAGGGCGCCGGCTCCGGCGCTACGGGCGGCGATGCGGTGTCCGTGCCGGCCATCGCGCCTAGCACGTGCCTCATTGCGGGCTCGATGTCGGAGCCCCGCAGTGCGAAGATGAAGGCCGACACCGAGACTTCCCTGTCGGCCGCGACATCAGCGGGCGGGTCCGCGATGAGCGAGTTCTCCCGCCCGCCGCCGAGCGCACCCGGCACGAGCAGGCTCATCCGGTGGCCCGGGCCGCGGAGGAGCCGGTCCGGGCTGGAGAAGACGGGCGTTGGATACTGCCCATCGCCCGCCCAGGTCTGAACAGGATCCCAGCGCATCCCGACGGTCATGTCGCCCTTGGTCACCCACATGACCGGAGCGGTCACGCGGAACGGGTGCGGCGCGAACCGGAGGTTCTTGGGCGGTTCCACGAAGTCGGGTCCCGACGAGCCCTCTCCGGGAAGCAGGTACTCGAGCCCGGGCAGAACGCCCAGGTCGCGGGCCGCCCCGAACGAGCCGTCGCCCGCTAGGAAGGCCGGGAACAGGAGTCCTGCCAGCTTCGCGGCTGGACCGGCCTGCACGGTCAAGCGGGCCTCCACCTCGGGCCTGTCGTCAGCGACGCGGAACGTGACGACACCGTCACGCGTGACGCCGGCGAGGTACAAGGCCACCTTGAACGAGACCGCGGCGTAGTCACGGGACACCTCGGGCGTTGGCTGCTCGACGGACATCACCGGCTCGAACTCGCCGGTCGGGCCGGCCATCATGCCGAGAGCGGGCACGCTGCCCACTCTCTGCGGCTCGGGCGCCGTTAGCGCGTAGAACACGGCGGGCCCGTAGCCTGCCGGAGTGTGGGGGAAGACAGCCGCCACGCGACCGTTGCCGAGTACTACGTGGCCCTCGGGCGTTAGCTCCACTCGCGGAGGGCCGACCCTGTCCGTGCCGATCACGTCCAGGCCGGGAAGAGGCACCACGAGGGCGCGTGCCGTGCGCGTTGGCCCGTCCTTCAGCGCGACCGTCACATCGACGCGGCCACCCGCGAACTCCTTGCTGAGTGGCACCTGCAGGGCCACGTTGGCCGACGCCGTTGCAGCGAGAGGAGGCACCACGGCATCGGCTCCGCCCTCGGCTATCTCGCGGCCGCCGCTCGCCGACACGCGTGCCTCCGCTGAGCCCTTGCCGCCGCGGTTCGTGACCACGAGGTCGAGGTCGAGCGCGCCCGTGAGCGAGCTGACATACGCTCGCGGCGCGCACCGCGTGAGCTCGAGCAGCGCGGGCCCCTGTGGGCCGCTGAGGATCGCAAGGCTCCGGAACTCCACGCGCGCCCCCGGCGGGCCTGACACGCGCAACGCGAGCCGGTCGATCGCGCCCTGGTAGCCGGGGAGGGGGCGAAGGTCCAGGTTCACCATGGCGAAGTCGTCTGTGGGGTCCAACTCGAGTCCGACCGCGTCGCCGGGCGCGAACAGCGATGCCCCCTCACGCCTGAACACAACGTCCAGCCGCACCGCGCCCATGGTCCGCACGCTGAGGCTCGCGACCCCGGCATCCGCGCTGTCGACGTGAAACAACGGGGAGTATGCAAGGCCGGGGTCGGAGTCGGTAACGCATACGAGGTGACCCTCGTCGCCGAACACACGCGCCATCCCGGGGCCGGGGGTGAAGGCGAGGGCCAGGTCCTCGCGTGGGAACACGTAGGACGGCGTCGCGGGCAAGTCGGCAGGCAGAGGGCGCTCGACGATCTCGATCGACCTGATCTCGATGACCACGCCCTCGCCCTCCGGGGCGTCGAATCTGATGCGAGTCAAGGCCAGGCCGGGTCGCCAGCCGGGAACCACATTCGCGGTTCGCCACTCACTGCCTGCGGCGAGGTCGGCCGCGATCTCGTCGCCGCCCCTGAACTGGGCGTCCTCGGGCCGCTCCGCTGCGGCCCAGAAGAACTCTCCGTCGCCTCCTAGAGGAGTCCGATAGACCATGCGGATCAGCGTCCCGGCGGTGGTAGTACCCTGAATCACCGGCGACCCGATGTACGGGTCGGGGCCGGATACGACCATCCTGAGGGCGCCGTCCACCACCTGAAGCGGATCGACCGAGTGCAGGGCCGTCCATCCCTGGACGTCGCCTTCGGCGAAATCCCAGCGACACACTGTGCGCTCGCCGGGCTCAGCGGCAAGGGCGCTCGGGAGGAAAAGGCAGATTGCACTCGCGGCAGCGGCGGCGACGCACAGGGAGGGTCTCATGGGTCCCGGCTCCTCTCGGGTGCTGGATGTTGGGGACCGTGCCTGTCAGTGTTCAAGCAGGGGCCGTGAGCCACCTGGCTGCGCGAGGATCAGGCGGGCAACCGGTCGAAGCTGCCATCCCGGGCAACAGGAGGTGGCATCCGTGCTGCTCGCCATTGGACTCGCAACCTGAATTGCGGCATCCCCATTGACACAATCGCGGGGGGGGGTAACCTCTCAGCGTTGACCGGATGTGGTGCAGGAAGGGGCCTGCCATGTCTGACCCCACCACGCGTGGCTTGTCGCACCTCCTCCCGTCGCTGCTGGTTCTCACCTTCGCAGCGTCGCTCCAGCGCTCCGTGCTAGCCCAGGAGACGCCGGCATTCCCGGAAGAAGCCACATTCGAGGACATGGTGGAGCTGCCGTTCGTGGGGCTCCTCCCCGATGACCCGCAGGCGTTGGCCGATCCCGAGGCGTACTTCGCGGACAAGATCCGGAAGTGGGAGCTCGCCCCGGTCAAGCTGCAGTCGGGGATCACCATCGCGCGGCCGCCGGCGTACGCGTTCAGGGCGCCTGAGGACCACAAACGCTACCACCCCCACTACTGCGTGGTCGAGCCCGTGCTTGAGCTACTGCGCGCGCTGCCGGCGGAAACGCTGAAGATCCTGGTCGACGGCGGCATCGCGGACATCACCGCCTATCGGGATCCGGTCCACGAGTTGCTGACCGCTGAGGACGAGCGGGGCAACCGCCACCTCCTTAGGGGCATGACGGAGGAGGCTTTCGCGTCCGCGCCGCTCATATGTGCTCAGGTGTGGCCGCAGGTCACAGCCCTGCTGCGCGCCAGGGGTCCCGAGGACTCCGACGGGATCGTCGTGCGGTGGTCGGAGTTCTCCTTCGGCCCGTCCGACCTCGGGATCGCGCGCGATGGTGGCAGCATTACCGCCTACGCCCGCCATCTTGGGGCCGTCCCGCCGGCAGGCACGATGGGCTGGTGGTCGACGATCACGCCGGCCCGCGTTCCTGAACCGCCGCCTCAGTGGTGCGACCGCGAGTTCATGGAAGGGGTCTCGAAGGCCCGCCGACACCTCCGCCTGTCGGTCGCGAACGGGGCGTCGGTGAGCGACCTTGCGGCAGAACTCCGAGCGGGGCTGCCTCACCCGGTTGCTGTGGACGACCAGATCAGCAAGCTCCGCCTCTGGACGAAGTCCACCACCGCAGATCAAGAGGTGGACCTAGGTGACCTCGCCGAGGCCGCTCTCGCCTGCTGCTGGGCTCGCCCAATGCGCGAGGACCCGGACGGCACCGTCGCGCTCGAAGACCTGCGGGGGAAGACCGTGACCGAGGTGGCGAGGCTGGCGTCTGACGCGTTGGGCCTTGAGTTGTCGCCGCCGGCGGACAGGGCCGACCAGCGCCTAGGGGCGGGGCCACATCGCCCTTGGCCATGGACTATGGTGGCGTCGATGGTGCTGGGGATCGACTGGCCGAGCACTTGGTGGGAGAACCTGCCCGCTCGACCCATTCGGATCTCCGTCGACCCCAACGGCCGCAAGGCGGGAGCCGAGCGAGCCGCGACGGAGTTCTACGCGGACGACCCGAAGCTGACTGCCGAGGGCATGGCGCTACTTGGCCCTGCGCTGCACCGGACGCCCGCAACCGTGCCCGAGTCGTGGCGAGATGAGCTGGCTCGTCTCGCGGGCACCGGTGGGCTCGTGTTGTGGCCGGACCTGCCGGTCGACCGTGACCTACTAGCGACTGGCTGGCGGGGCGTCCTAAGCGACGCCCCGGGCGATCTCGCCTCCGTTGTGCGTGAGGCAGCCACACGGGAGATCGCATCTCACAAGGGCTTGGAGCACTGGGCGTCATTCGTGGCGTTCCCTGTCCTGAACACGCCGCTCGACGGCGCCCGTGCGTACGTTGAGCTGCGGGTGCAGTTTGTCGTGGAGCTGCAAGTCTGCGGCCAAGGTCGCTACGGGAAGGGGGTGTTCGATGGGTCGAACTTGTCCCCGGAGGACCTGAAGGCCATGGGGGCCGGCGAAGGACTGTCGCCGTACACCCGGGTTGTGTTCACTCGAATGGTGTACTGATCTTGCGCTTTGGGGTTGAGAGAGGAGCTACTGGGCCATGTTCATGAGAAGCTCTGTACCGTGCATCGCATTGGGCTCCCTGCTGTGGGCGGGGTCGGCAACCGCTCAAGAGCCGCCCCCGGTTGGCGGAGGCTCTAACCAGTTGGTGTGGGCGGCGGTGCCCCAGGCGCCCGTGTTACACCCTGACAAGCTGGACGTCAACGTCCCCTACTTCTGCACCGAGACCTACGGGCCCATTCACGGCTGGTTGGAGGACTGGGACACGCTGGATCCCCAGGGCACGCCCACCCTTCATCGGGACGTGGAGTGGGACTGGGACTGGGTCGTAGACGCAGGCCACGTCATCGCAGCCGGCGAGGAGGACTACCTACACGGCTGGGAATCGATCGTGGACTGGGTGGCCCCCGACCACCACGTCGGCGGGTTGATATACGTCTACGCGCTGGCGTACAACAACAACACCGAGATGGGCCCTGACATGGGTCAGGGCTGGGGGCCCGGGGGAGCGGTGTGGGAACGGGTGTTCTACCACGACCCCAATTGCCCGATCGAATGAGCGGCTACACCCGGCAGGGGCGCCTGCCCGCCCCTGCCGGGGCGCAGCCCGTCCACCGGACGGAGCGGAGCCGGCCGCGATCGGGGTGCAGATCGACGCAGCCCCCGGCGTCGCCCTGCTGCGCTACCGACGGCTCCCCTGAGGCCCCGCTCGGACCCGGAGGACCACCAGACGCCCGGCGTCCAACCGAATCGCGGAATCGTACGAGGACTCCAGCGCCTCGGCGCCGTCGCGGTCGGTGACCACCAGCGCCTCGCCTCCGCTCGCGAGCGCGTGGCGTAGGCTGGCGGGGAACGCCGGGTCGTCCTTCTTCAGCAGCGCGACTTGGCGCTCAGAATAGAAGACGATCGTCGGCTCGCGCGGTCCGTAGGTGAGCGCGGGCGTTGCCCGGTCGGCGGCGAGGTACCGCCCCACTTCGATCTGTGGTCGCGACAGCTCGCGGACGATCGAGGGCACGCAGCCGACGCCGAACACCGCGATCGTGGCTCCCCACCCAACGCCCAGCGCGACCAAGGAGGCCCCGCGAGCCCGTCTCGCCCATGACGCCACGAACACGGCCAGGGTCGCGAGCAGGGCCGCGGCCGAGAGAGGAAGCAGTACGGACACGACCGGGCTCGACAACGCGTCGCGGTAGTCCTGGGGGGCGGCTCCGCTCACGGACGGCGCCACGGCGAGCACCACGGCAAGGCAGAGAGCGAGCAGCACCGTCGCCGCGACGACCGCGATGGCGATGCCCTCGCGCTCGCGATTCCGAAGCACACCCTCGGCCCAGCCCGACGCCAACACTGCGGCCGCCGGCGCCAGCAGGAGCGCGTAGGACGGCCATTGCCCCTTCGATGCGCCGAACACGACAAGCACGCACCAGAACCAAGCCTGGGCCAGCTCATGGAGGGCGAGGCCTTCGCCGGCCGCCGGCCGGCGGAGAGCCCCGGCAAGCGAGAGCGGCGTCCACGGCGCCAGGCCGACGATCATGGCGGCGACCACCACGAGGCGGCCCCAGAGCCGCAGCTCGCTGGGACCGCCGGCTCCCTCTATCAGCCTGCCGACATGCTCCTCGTCGAACACCTCGAGGAAGCCAACGCCGCCTCGCAGGTACGCGGCAACGTACCACGGCACGCCGATGGCCAGGAACACCGGAAGCACGGTACCCCAGGGCACACGCCGAAACTCCGATAGCAGGCGGCGCCTCCTTGTCAGATAGACGGCGAGAGTGAGGGCCGTCAGCAGCGGCGCGGTGGGACCCTTCGTCAGCATCGCCAGACCCGCACACGCCGCCGACACCATGTACCATCGCCGGCTCGCCTGACCGTCGCACTCCGTAGCGTGCCAGCCGGCCAGCAGAGCCCCGGACAGGAGGAGCGTCAAGACAGAATCGGTCGATGCGGCCCGGGCCCAGAGAACCACCAGTGGCGCCGTCGCGAACGCCGCTGACGCAACCCACGCGGCGCGCCTCCCCCATCGGCGGCGCACGGTGAAGTGAACGAGGGCCAGCGTGCCGAGCGCGGCGAGCGCCGACGGGAGCCTCGCCGACCACTCGCTTGCACCGAAGATCGCCATCGACCCCGCCATGAGCCAGTACGTAAGCACAGGCTTCTGGTACCTCGGGGCCTCGTTGAACTGTGGGACAACCCAGTCGTGCGTCTCAAGCATCGTGCGCGCGGCGGCCGCGTAGCGTGGCTCGTCACGGTCGAGGAGAGGTGCGTGGACCGGCCACGAGAGGTAGAGGAGACCGGCGACCGCGAGCAGCGCCACCAGGTCGAACGTGGCGCCGCCTTCCGGCTTCGCGGCGGGTCCCGGTTGGGTGTCGGGGGCGGTCACAGGCTCCACCGGGCCGGCATCAGCCCGACTCCCCGTCGTGAGGGCTCGGATGGGCGGGCATGTTGCCCGACATCCATTCGCGTATCTGCTCCTCGGTGAGGGGTGGGGCCTTCCTTCCCTCCGCTATGGCGGGGTGGCCCGGGAAGGGCATCATGTCGGACGCGTCCGGTGTCGTGCTGCGCCTGGGCCCGCCGAACAGCAGGGCACCGAGCAGGACACCGAGGAGAACGCCAGAGGAGAGGGCCACGGCGTGCGTGAGAACCGGATTCCACGGCCCGGCCGTGGCCGGCGCCGGCTCCTTCCGCGTGGCGCGCCGCGGCTCGCCTAGACGAGCCCCGCAACCCGCACACTCGGCATCCCCCGCTTCGACCGTCATTCCGCACCGTGGGCACTGCATCTGCTCCCTCGCTTCGCCGTCTCACTGATACGAAGATTACCACGAGTGCGCGGTCGTCGCCACGCGGTCTGCGCTGCGGCCCCCGTGCGGTGTGTTCGTTCTGCCCGCCGAGCCAACAGGGACCGGCATCCACGACGGCCTATCCAGGGGAGCAGGCCAGCCTGGGCCGACGGCGGGAGGGGAAGCAGCGCCCAACAGGGAAAGCCTGCAAACGTGCGGCACAGGAAGGACGGGATAGCGATGTGGGAAGCGGTTGAGAGTCTCTTGCCGGAACAGATAGCGGCCCTTGAGCGGTCGGTGGACCTATCCGGGTGGACACCTGCAAGCGCGAAGGCCACACCCGTCCTGCGCGTCGGGGTGGCCGACCCGCCGCTCGTCGCGGCAGCCTCTGCGCCGGTGTTCTTCGTGGCCTAGCGGAACAGCCCGTCCGGTATGCACTACAGGTGTGTGGTCCTCAGTATGCCAGGGACCGACTGGCTGGTGTGGGCGGGTCCCGAGCGGGCGTCGTACGGCCACGCTGAGACGGACTGGGTCCTAGCGCGCCCCGACTGGGTCGCCAGATACTGCGTGGCCAAGCCCCGAGGGGTACGGTATGCTATCGGTAGGACGGAAGGAGACACCCATGGCTGACCGCCCCGAGTGTGATGAGCTGGCTGTTGCGACGGCGCCAGCCGGGGATGAGCCCCCGGCGCCCGACCGGGCCCGCTTCCACTGGATCAGGAGCCCCCTCTACCGGACGGTGCACGCGTCTGGTGTTCACGGTGGTGCAGTTCCCAGCGGGACGGGCTTGCACATGGCACTGTTCCATGAGCGCGGCGGCATCCCTCATCAGACCGTGAACGCTGTATCCGATGCTGGACTGGTGATGGACGAGATCGTCTCCGAGCGCGTACCAGAGTTCCCGACCGTCAGCGAAGGCGAACCTGCGATCACTCGGGAAGTCGAGGTAGGTATCTACCTCGACTGGTCAGCGGCTGAGGTGCTGCATAGATGGCTTGGCCAGTGGGTAGAGAAGCACCGGGAGATCACCGAGGCTATGCGGGGTGAGCAGTGAAGGCCGCGGTTGCCCCTGCCCCCAGTACGGCGTCACCATCACAGGTCGCGAGCCGCCGCGATCTGCCGATAGCCCAAGAGGCCGTGTCCGGCTCGATCCTGCGCAGACGGCTGTTCAGCAGCTATGTCCAGGCATCCGGACAGGCTGGGGCGGCGGCCCTTGTCGGGGTCGACGCAGACTGGGCCGGGCGACACATGGGTCACGAGCCGCGGTCGGCACCCCTGCCAGACCTATGTGCTGAAGACCTGACATTGGCGGTGGACGCCTGCTTGATCACGTTCCGGCCCGCGGCGGGGGGGCGACTCCACCACCTGTCGCGTGAGGTCGTGACATGGTTCGCCGAGCTGCAGCTCCCCCGCCCGGCGGGCTTCCGGGGTGAGCATGCGCGCTGGATGACAGACGGTGCCCCAAAGACTCTGTTCAGCACAGAGCGTCTGGGCTCCGGCCAGCCCACGAGCACATGCGAAGTTCCCGACGAGGCCGTCGCGTTCATGGCTGGCTACCCTGGGCTGGACGCGCTCATCCGTGAAGCGCGCGATGCGGCGCTTGATCACTTCGGCAGGGGATCGCGTGTGAGAGTTCGGGCCGTGAGAGACCCGCAGGATGGCTCCTCGCAGTTGTGCCTGCTCATACAACGGGAAGGTCCCGTGGAGGATCTCCGTCGCCTGCTGCGCGAGTTCGACCATTACGGCTTCGACCTTCGTCCGGAGGCCTGCGGTGTCCTCACTATCGACGTCCGCGAGACCTAGCTTTGAGTGGCGGGACTACTACCGACTGGCCAAGGTACTCGCCGAGCCCGCCGATCGTGATCTGTTCGAGGCGCGCATGCGCACGAGCGTGAGCCGCGCGTATTACATGGCCTACAACACGGTCAGACTGTGGCTCGAGGCGAACTGTCCCAACTGGGATGCTGACTTCAAGGTCTGGTGGCGAGCGAACCGACCCACCATGGAGGCACCAATCGGGCAGCATCAGCGGATGTGGCAGTACTGCTTGCTGGTTAGGGGTGGGCACCCACTCACACAGATCGGTCGGTGCGGCGACCGTGCTCGCCTGCGGAGGACCGAGGCCGACTATCACGAGGAGATCCCTCACAGCGACGAAGCCGTGCGCGCGGCGTTTGAGGCCGCCACCCAGATAGCCTGCCTCTTGTGCCGCCTAGATGAGGGAGCTTCCGCTTCGTCGCAGTGCCCGCACCAGAGCCGACTTGGCTGAGCTCAGGCCTCGCGCGGCCGCGATTGCCCACAGCAGGCCCCTGGCTTCACCCCTCCGAACCCCCCTGCTCCGTAGCAGCTCTACGTCTCGGAAGGAGACCGCCCGATGAAGCTCCCCATGCGGCAGATACACCTCGACTTCCACACCTCGGAGAAGATCGGGGGAGTGGGCGCGGACTTCGATGCCGCAAGGTTCGCCGACACGCTGAAGGCCGCGAACGTCAACTCGGTCACGCTCTTCTCGCGCTGCCACCACGGCTGGATCTACCACGACACGAAGTTCGAGCACCTCCGTCACCCGAATCTCGAGTGCAATCTGCTCGCCGAGCAGATCGAGGCGTGCCACGCGGTGGGGATCGCCGCCCCGATCTACATCACAGTGGGCTGGGACGAGCGCGCGGCGCGCGAGCACCCCGAGTGGCGCGAGCACCATCCCGACGGCCGCCTCGCCGGCGCGGGACCTCTCGAGGCGGGGTGGAAGACGCTGTGCTTCAACACGCCCTACATCGACTTCGTGATCGAGCAGACTGAGGAAGCCATGACCATGTTCGCGGTCGACGGCATCTTCTTCGACATCATGCTTCAAGGCCCGTGCTGCTGCACCTACTGCCTGCGCGACATGCTGGCCTGCGGCATCGACCCCACCGCCCCGGCCGCCCGCGCGGCATTCGCGCACGAGGTGCTCGACCGGGCGAAGCGGCGGATCTACGGGGCGGCCCGCAAGCACAGCCATGCGGCGCGCGTCTTCTTCAACGCAGGCCACATCGGACCGTACATCCGGTCTTCGCTCGACACCTACACGCACCTGGAGCTTGAGTCGCTGCCCAGCGGCGGTTGGGGCTACATGCACTTCCCCGTGACGGTCCGCTACGCGCGCAAGCTGGGCCTTCCGACCCTCAGCGTTACGGGCAAGTTCCACGTCACCTGGGGGCACTTCAGCTCATTCAAGCATCCGGCGGCTCTGGAGTATGAGGCGCTCGTGGGGCCCGCGAACTGCGCCGCCGCCTCGATCGGAGACCAGCTCCACCCGCGCGGGGTCCCATGCGAAGAGACGTACGCTCGGATCGGCCGCGTCTACGCCCTCATCAAGGAGCGCGAGCCGTGGTACGAGGACGCCGAGCCGGTCACTGAAGTGGCCGTGTTCAACACCGAGGCGTGCCTACACGACGGCATCAGGATCGACCCGTCGATCACGGGCGCGACGAGGGCGCTCTTGGAGGGCGCGCACCAGTTCGACATCGTTGACGGAGAGATGGACTGGTTGCCCTACTCGGTCGTCGTCCTGCCGGACGTGGTCACTCTCGACGAGCAGCTTGCCACGAAGGTCAGCGCGTACCTCGACGGCGGGGGCTCGGTGCTGGCGACCGGTCGCTCAGGGCTGGCGGCGGACGAGTCCCGCTTCGCGCTCGGAGAGTGGCCTGTCACCTACGTCGGACCAACTCACGTGAATCCGGACTTCGTTGAGGTGCTCGGACCGCTCTGCGCGGGGATGCCGACGGTGCCGTTCGTAGCCTATGAGCGTGGGCTGGAGACTGTCCTCCGTGATGGGGCGGAGGTTCTAGCGGCGACGCACCTGCCGTACTTCCAGCGGACGTTCGAGCACTTCTGCTCCCACTTCCACGCGCCGATCGAGAAGCAGGCCGCCTACCCGTCCGCTGTCAGGCTCGGGCGGGTCGTCTACCTCGTCCACCCACACTTCGCCGCATACGCCAAGCACGGAGCGACCGAGGACGCCCAGATCGCGCGGAACGCTCTGAGCCTGCTGCTGCCGAGGCCGCTTGTCCGCTCCGACGCGCCATCCACATGCCACATCACTCTCAGCCGGCAGGCTGACCGCCGCCGCTGGATCGCGCACCTTCTGCACTACATCCCCGAGCGCCGCAGCGACGGGCGCGACACGATCCAGGACATCATCCCGCTGTTCGACGTCAGGATCGAGGTGCGAACGCCCTCAGCGCCGGCCGCATGCTACCTCGCGCCGAGCACCGAGAAGCTGTCCTGGGCGTATGAGGACGGCTACGCCAAGGTGACGGTGCCGGAAGTGCGAGGGAACGCGATGGTGGTGTTCGAGGGGGTGGAGTGACGCGGACGCCCCTTCCGGCCTGTGGGATCAGCGGCGGCCAAACTTCCGGTCCGGTGGGAGCGACGATCCGCCAAGATAAGGACGGCACGCGAGCCCCAGGCGGCGACGGCGTGCACACGGGCCGTTGGCCCATCCCCGCCTTGTGCGGACACGAAAGTCAGAGGAGGATTTGCAATGCGGAATTTCTGGTTCGTAATGGCGCTCATCGCCATGTTCGCCGTCACCGCGCTTGTGGTCGGCTGCGCGAAGAAGGAAGAGCCCGTAACCCCGGTAACTCCCATCTCGAAGGTCGGCAAGACCCCGCCTCTGGAGACCGCGAAGACCCCTGAGGTCAAGACTACCGAGGAGAAGAAGACCGAGGAGGGTGCGGCAACCACCGAGGAGAAGAAGACCGAGGGGACTGCCGCGGCCGGCGAGGAGAAGAAGACCGAGGGCACTGCCACGAAGGGCCCCGAGACCAAGAAGGCTGGCGCTGCAGAGACCAAGAGCGCTGCCGAGACGAAGAAGACCGGTACGCCTGCGAAGAAGACCCCGTAGCTTGCGCGGATAGGCTCTGCCGACACGACCCCAACACGGAGGTAGCCGGATGCACCGCATGACCGCGCTCGTGATGACTACTCTCGCCCTGGCGGTCGTGTTGCTCCTCGTAGTGGGCGTCGTCGGATGCGCGAAGCAGAGCCAAGCTGATACGGTTGCTGCGGGCCCGGCCTCCGGGCCCGCAGCAGCAAGCTCCGGGTGTCCGCTCGAGAAGCCCGGCGCGGTCTGCCCGGCCGAGACCGCCGGCACCTGCCCAATGCACTCGGGCTTCAGTGCCGCGCATCCCAACTGTGTCGAGTCTGAGTGCGGCGGCGACTGCGAGGTCTGCCCGAACGACAGTAACGAGTGCGCCGACTGCCCCGATGTCGAGAGCTGCACGACGTGCCCGGGGGAGCAGCGCGAGGCCGGCAAGCGTATCAAGGCCCGCCGCAAGGCCGATGCCGAGGCCGAGGGCGAGTTCCTCCCCGCGCAGCCCGGCGGCTCATGAGGGTTGTAGGATCCGTCGCCCGGTCGGGCGACCTAACGGATCTCCAGAGAGACCCCTCACCCCGCCCTCTCCCCGCAAGCGGGGCGAGGGAGTTCACGCGCCCCGCTCTATGGGGTAGCCCCAGTCCTTCCAGACCTCGAGCCCACCCTCGAGCACCCACACGGCCGTGTACCCCAGCGACTGCAGAGTACGCGCCGCCAGCAGTGCCCGCGCGCTGGCGCGGGAGATCAGCAGCAGCGGCCGGGCCGGGTCGGGGACGGCCTCCTCTATGTAGAACTCCAGCCCGCCTCGGCTGATGTTCAAGGAGCCGGGGATGTGCTCGCCCTCGAACTCGTCCAGGTCGCGGACGTCAACCAGCAGCAGCTCCGGCATCTCGCGCATCATCCGTCTGGCCTCCCGCGGCCCCACCGACGGCACGTAGGCAGCCGCCTCGACGAGCATGTCGTCGACTGTTGTGCGCCGGAGCCTGCTCGTCCCGTCAGCCACCGCTAGTCGGTCCCCTGGTCGTTCAGCGTGCGCCGTAGGTCGTGCAGCAGCGTGAGGGCCTGCACCGGCGTCATGTTGTCGACATCCAACGCCTTGAGCCGCTCCACGTACTCGACTCGGGGATCCGCAGCCGCCTCGCCGAATAGCGAGAGCTGCCCCGGCGCAGCCTGTGGCGAGGGCAGCGGCACTCGCTCCGCGGGCGCCCCCGCGCGGACATCCTGCCCCTCCAGGCTCCACAGGACCTGCTTCGCACGCTCCACGACGGCTTGCGGAAGACCCGCCAGGCGGCCTACCTGGATGCCGTAGGACCTGTCGGTTCCGCCGGGCGCGATCCGGCGGATGAAGACCATGCTCTCCCCCTCCTCGCGGACGAGGACGCGGTAGTTGCGCACCCTGGCCAGGTCGTCCGCGAGCGCGTTGAGCTGGTGGTAGTGAGTGGCGAACAGCGTCTTCGCGCCGATAGCGTTGTGGAGGTGCTCCACGACGGACCACGCGATCGAGAGCCCGTCGAATGTGCTCGTGCCTCGCCCGATCTCGTCGAGGATCACCAGCGAGCGACGAGTGGCATTGTGGAGGATGTTGGCCGTCTCGGTCATCTCGACCATGAACGTAGATTGCCCGCTGGCGAGGTCGTCGTGGGCGCCGACCCGGGTGAAGATCCGGTCGACGGCGCCGATCCCCGCCTCACGCGCCGGTACGAACGATCCCATCTGAGCCATGAGGACGATGAGGGCGCTCTGGCGGAGGTAGGTCGACTTCCCGGCCATGTTGGGGCCGGTGACGATCGCTATCTGCGTGCCGTCGCATGTAAGCTCTGTGTCGTTGGGCACAAACCCACCGGGCGCGGCGAGGCGCTCGACGATCGGATGCCGCCCGGCGGTGATGGTGATCGCGTCACCGTCGTCGACCGAGGGGCGCCCGTAGTCGTTGGCGGCGGCCACCTCGGCGAGGGCTGTCAGCACATCGAGCGTGGCCGCGGCGCCCGCTGTGGCCAGGAGCCGCTCGGCCTGCGAGGCGACCCCACGGCGCAACGCCAGGAACAGCTCGTACTCGAGCTCGGCCATCCGCTCCTGGGCCGAGACGATGCGCTCCTCCATGGCCTTCAGTTCCGGAGTCACATAGCGCTCCGCGTTGCGCAGGGTCTGCTTGCGGATGTACCGCTCCGGCACGCGCTCGACATTGGCGTGTGTGACTTCCAGGTAGTAGCCGAAGACGCTGTTATAGCCGACCTTCAGGCTCTGGATCCCGGTCGCCTCGCGCTCCGCGGTCTCAAGCTCGGCGATCCATTCCCTACCACCGGAGGCCAAGCCGCGCAGCTCGTCGAGCTCCGCATCGTACCCGTCCCTGATGACGCCACCGTCGCGGGCCGACAGAGGCGGGCCGTCGACGAGTCCCGACGCGAGGAGATCGCGGAGGTCGGCTATCGGGTCGAGCGTGTCGCGGACCACGGCCAACAGGCTCGGCACGTCGCCGTCCAGTATGGAGATGAGGGCCGGCAGCGCCTCGAGCGTCGAGCGAACGGCCGCAAGGTCCCTCGGCGACGCCGTGCCGGTCGTCGCGCGAGACGTAAGGCGCTCGAGGTCGCGCACGTCCGTGAGAGCGTCCGCCAGGTCGCGCCTGAGCAGGCTGTGGCTCACAAGGTGCTCGACGGCGTCAAGCCGAGCGTTGATAGCAGTCGGATCGCGCAGCGGCTCGAGGATCCACTTCCGCATCAGACGTCCGCCCGGCAGCGTGCGAGTCCGGTCAAGCACTTCGAGCAACGTCCCGTGGGTGCCGTCGCCTCTCAGCGGCCGCACCAGCTCGAGGTTGCGCTGCGTGGATGCGTCGAGGACGAGCACATCCTCGGGCTGCCGAAGCGAGATCCCCCGGACGTTGCCGGCGAGGTCAAGACGGGTCTTGCTCAGGTATCTCAGCGCGACCGCGGCTGCCTCGACGGCCGCGTGCCTGTCCTCGATGCCGAACCCGAGGAGTGAACTGACACCGAAGTGACAGCATAGCTCCTGGGCCGCGGTCTCGAAGCGAACGGGGTCCTCGAAGACGGAGACCGTGGGTGCGCCGGGACCCGGCAGGGACCCATCGAGCGCCAGTTCCGCTGCCAAGGACTCGGGCACCACCACCTCGGCCGGCGCGAGACGCTTGATCTCGTCAACCAGCGCGCCGCACCCCCCGGGTACCTCTGCGGCGCGGAACTCGCCCGTGGAAATGTCCACCCATGCGAGGCCGAAGGGACCGACCACGGACGCTCTGCCGACCGCGGCGAGGTAGTTGCTCGACCGACCGTCGAGCAGGAACTCCTCGAGCGCGGTGCCACGGGTGATGACCCTGATGACATCACGGTCGACGAGCTTCGGCGTCTTCTTCGGGTCCGACATCTGCTCGCAGATGGCGACCCGCAAGCCCGCATCGAGGAGTCGCGGTATGTACCGCTCGATGCTGTGGTAGGGCACCCCGCACATCGGGACCTTGCGGCCCGCCGACTCGCGCGCGGTCAGGGCGATCTCGAGCACCTCTGACGCGATCTCAGCATCCTCGGCGAACATCTCGTAGAAGTCGCCCATGCGGAATAGGAGAACCGCGTCAGGGACGCGCTCCTTCGCCTTCCGCCACTGGCGGAACATCGGGGTGAGCTGTGCGTCGATCGCTATGGGGCACCGCCTCCGCCGCGTATGTCGGGCGACCTACCGGCCACCCCCACATACCGCCCTTGCGCCGCCCGGTCGCATTCAGTACGCTACCGTCGACCGGCGACCCGCAAGTAGCAGTGTGGCAATGTTACGACCTTGGCGCTAGTGTGCGTCAATAAGCCGGTACGTGCTAGTTGGAGGCACGCTGAGCCATGCACATCGGAGCGATGACCAGCGGCGGGGACTCGCCGGGCATGAATGCCTGTCTTCGCGCCGTCGTCCGGACGGCTTTGCACCACGGCGCGCGGGCCACAGGCATCATGCGGGGCTTCATCGGCGTCGCAGGGCCGGAAGCGGAGCTGGTGCCGCTGTCCACGGAATCGGTCTCGAACATCCTGCAGCGCGGTGGGAGCTTCCTCAAGTGCGGTCGGTGTCCCGAGATGCACACTGAGGAAGGCCAGGAGCGGGCCGCGCAGCGCCTGCGCGAGGCCGACATAGACGTGTTCATCGGCATCGGCGGCAACGGCACGCTGCAGGGGCTGCTGGCGCTGCTGCCGCACTGGGACGGGGGCGTGATCCTGCTGCCCGGGACCATCGACAACGACTGCGGTGGCACGGACTACACGATCGGATACGACACCGCCCTCAACACCGCCCTCGAGGCGATCGACCGCATACGCGACACGGCCGAGGCATTCGACCGGGTGTTCCTGGTCGAGGTGATGGGTCGCAACTGTGGCGCCCTCGCCGTGGGCGCGGCGCTCGCGGGCGGGGCGGAGGAGGTGATCGTGCCCGAGACCCCCACCGATCTCGAGGAACTCGCCGGGCGGATCATCAAGGGCCAGAAGGCCGGGCGCGGCACGAGCATCGTCGTGATCGCCGAGAACGATGACGCGGGCAGCGCCCCGCAGATCGCCGAGTGGCTAAAGAGCCATCACAACCTGGAGACCCGCGTGTGCGTCCTCGGCCACGTCCAGCGCGGGGGATCACCGACGGCACAGGACCGCATCCTCGCCAGCCGGCTGGGAGCGTACGCGGTGGGGGTCGCACTCGAGACCCAGGGCCGCATCGCGGCCGCGATCGGTGTCCGTGACGACAAGGTTGTGACGACTCCGCTAGCCGAGGCCGCGAAGCAGGCGCCCTGCGCGTCCGCAGAGCTGATCGAGCTCGTAAACGAGCTATCGCGGTGATCCCCCTCTCCCCTCGCCGAGGGGAGGGGGCGGGGTGAGGGGAAGCTCCGATGTCCTTGCTTGCCGATCCGTCCACAACCCTTCTTCTCGTGGTCGACATCCAGGAGAAGTTCATACCTCACATTCACGAGGCTGAGCGGGTGGTCTCGGGTTCCGTGAGGATGCTCCGGGCCGCGAATGTGCTTGGGCTTCCAGTGATCGTCACCGAGCAGTACCGCAAGGGGCTGGGCACAACCGTCCCTCAGGTGCTGGAGGCCGCCGCCAGCGCGTCAGTGATAGAGAAGATGACATTCAGTTGCCTCGGTTCCGAGTCGGTGCGGCAGGCCATCGACGAAGCGGGCGCCCGCACTGTGCTCCTGGTCGGCATCGAGGCGCACGTGTGCATCCTCCAGACCGCGATGGACCTGCTCGATCTTGGCCTGCGGCCGCAGGTCGTGGCAGACGCCGTAAGCTCTCGCCGCGAGAGCGACATGCTCGCCGCGCTCGAGCGGATGCGCCAGGCCGGAGTGGTGATCGCGACGAGCGAGATGACCATCTTGGAGCTCGTGCGTGACGCGTCATTGCCCGCGTTCAAGGCGGTTCTTCCGTTGATCAAGTGACGGGGCAGGAGCGGGCCGGGGGTCCGTCCCTTGCCGGCAGGGGACGCGCCACTACGAACGCGAAGTCGGACTCGACCTCGCCTGAGGCGAGAAGGGCATCCTCCACGGCGATCAACATCTCGAGCAGGGACGCCGACTCCGGCGTCTCCGGCTCGAAGTTGCCAGCGATGTCGTCGAGCACCAGCCGCAGCACGGAGCCCCCGAGTTGCTTCACCTCGATGAGGTCGAACCTCCGCGCTAGGAGGGGTGGGATCTCGTCCGACCTCACGGCCTCGCTTGGGTCGTCGAGCGCCACCTCAGAAGGTCTTAAGCGCTGGACCTCAGTCCTGACGTAGACCTCTCCTGCGGTCCGGGCAGCGCGGAGGCGCAGCTTCAGACCGATCGCGTCGCCCAGGGTCCCATTCCGCAGCTTGCGCCAGAGGAGCCGCGCCCAGTCGAGCGGCGAACGCGGCGCACCCGGCCCTACGGCACCGCTCCGCTCCCAGCTCACGCTGCGGCGGAAGCGCTCGGGGAGAAGCCGCAGCGCGGCCGTGCACAGCTCGGCCCTCCGCTCCGAGATGCCGAACCGGCTGGGGCCGATGTAGTCCAGCAGGACAAAGAGGCCGTCAGGCTTCAGAGAGCGGCCCACCTCGGCCATGAGATGCTCCAGGTTCTCGACGTGGTGCAGGGCGTGGTGGCCCACGATGAGATCGAACTCGGCGTAGGGAAGCGCGACGGTGTTGGCGTCCTGGATGTCGTACCCGATCGCGCTCAGCCCCGCGTCCGCCGCCAGCTCGCGGGCGCGTGTGATCGCCCCGGGGGCCGCGTCGATGCCTAGACACGAGGCCGCGATCCCTCGGGAGACCAGCTCGCGCTCGATGCGCCCATCGCCACAGCACAGGCTGAGCGCCCGGGCGACGGGGATACGCCCCGCGAGGTGTGACCCGGCGACATGCGACAGCCAGTCCACATCGGGCGAGCCGCTGACCAGGGAGTTGACCCGCCTGCGGACTCGGTCAAGATCGAGCCACGTCAGCCCACCGCGAGCGTAGAACGCGGCGCGGTCGCGATCGCCCCAGACGCGGGCGGCCCTCCGTACATCGTGGCTGCTCATGTATGATGTCCCGGGCGGCCCGCGGCCCGAAGCGCCCGCTCGATCCCGCGGTAGTAATGGTAAGCGAGGAGCTGATGCCCGGCCAGCTCCCCGAGCCTCGTCGCCCCGAACCGGAACCCGAGGGACACGGCGGCGCACCAGAGCGGTCGTGTGATCGGGTTGCGCGCCAGGCGCTTCAGGGCTCCCCCGAGCGTGTGCCATGTGGGCAGCCGTTCGAGTCTGGTCACCTGGGGATGATCGGGGTGCTTCGCAGCGAACGCGATGGCCGAAGGGCCCAGCGCCTCCTGTCGCCGGCAGTAGCCGGGTACGTTCACGGTGTGGTGGTGCCAAGCCAGCGCGTCGGGGGCGTAGAGGATGCGCATCCCGGTCTCATGCACGAGGCGGAGGCCCAGATCCGTATCCTCAAAGCCGTACGGGAACGCCGGGTCGAACCCACCGACCCTGAGCAGGAGTTCCCGGTGGACCGACAGGTTAGCGGTCACGAACCCGTGGAATCGCAGCTCCTCGGCTCCCGCGCACCGGGACCACCCGAAGTGATAGTTGGCGTCAACGAACCTCATGAACGGTGTCACGGCGGCGGATGGTGGCCACTCGACGCGGCCCACGACGCAGTGCGGCCCGCGCACGTCCGCCCGGCGCTCGTCATGGAGCCGGACTAGGCACGGCTCGGCTTCGATGTCATCGCACAGGAAGAGGACGATGTCGCCGCGCACTTGCGACGCGCCGGCGTTGCGCGCGGCCGCCGGCCCGGCGCGCTGCTGGCGCACGACACGCACGGGAAGCTCCCAGCGCCGCTCCTCCACAGCCTCCGCCGCGCCGTCGGAACCGCCGTCATCTACCACGATCACCTCTTCGAGAAGGCCCGGCGAGTCCTGCCGTTGGAGCGCTCCCACCACACGGACGAGCGTTTCGCGGCGGTTGAAGCTCGGGATCACCGCGCTGTAGGTCTCCGACCGCATCAGCGGCTGCCTCTCCTTGGGCCGCGTCTCTCGTCAGGACGCGCGGACCACGTCGGCCCCGACCGGAGCCCCAGGCGGCTCCGGCTACCCCTTGAGGGCGTACTCGATGGCCTTCTCGATAAGCCTCTCGTCGCCCGACTTGTAGCCTTTGTGCTTGTGGGCGAGCTTCCCATCCTTCCCGATGACGCACATGACTGGAAGGTCCTCGATGCCGAGGAGGTGAGCGATCGCGTCGTCCCGATCGTATGCCACCGGGCACGCCGTCTCGTGGTCCTTGATGAATGCTCTGACCTCGGGCTCATTGTCGAGCGTGGCCACCGAATAGAACGCGACGCCCTTGCTCTCGTACTTGCCTACCGTGGCCTCGAACTTCGGCATGTAGTCCATGCAGAAGTGACACCACGTGGCCCAGAAGTCAATGACGACGACTTCCTTGCCGATGTGATCGGCTAGGGCGACCTTCTTCCCGTCCAGCAGCTCCAGCGTGATCGCATTGACATCGGGGCCGCTCCCCGCAGGCTCGGAAGCCGGAGCCTTCGCTGCCGGTGTGACCGGAGGCTGGGTCGGGGGCTTCGCCGTCGGAGTAGCCGCAGCCGGCTCAGACGGTCTCTGGCAGCCGGCCAGGACGGCCGCCACCAGGACCGCCAGGGCAACGAATACCAGGGAGCGCAACACGGAACGCGTGCTCATGGACTGCTCCTTCCACAGGCGGAACCGGCGCCCGGCGCCGGCCGCTCTCACTCGGGAGACGTTCAGGTTCTCGCTATTCCCGACTCATAGGTCCTGATTCGGGCCGTTGTTCGTTACGCAGACGGCAGGATGACGCGCCGCTGACGCCCTGAGGGCCCGCAGACCATCGTACACCAATGTCCCGCCGACCGGAAGCCTGGGCGCCGATCGGCGGGACGCCGCGGATCGCGAGTGGGAGCGAATTGTCACGCTGTGATGTCGATGTTCCGCCCGAGGTGTGGCAGCCGCAGGTACGTGCTCGTCTGCCCGGTCAGACTGGGTAACGACTGGAGGAGCGACGCCGACTGCTCGCTCGCGAGATCGAGCGACTTCCTGAGCATTGACGTGCCGGCCTCGACTTGTACGCGCTGAGTCGCCAGCGCGATCGAGGCCGCGGCGATGGACTGCACGATTCCGTCCATGGATCTCACCTGCCTCCGCGATCCGTGCGGCAAGTCCATTATGCCACAGGCGCGCTACCAGGGCCAGCCCTGCCTACGCCGCCGCGAGGGTCATTTCATTGTCGCGATGTGACGCCCCGACGACCTCACCCCCGGTCCCTTGGCTGCGCCAGGGACCACCCCCTCTCCACAAGCGGAGAGGGGGAACGGTCCTGAGCTTGACGAAGGGCCG
>Ga0315280_10001527_pt1 | contig 39486 bp, 41 predicted proteins | sample YL17G06_40_MG_FD_203697 | JGI IMG/M metagenome (GOLD analysis project Ga0315280, IMG submission 203697) | Sediment microbial communities from Yellowstone Lake, YNP, Wyoming, USA - YL17G06_40 | ecosystem: Environmental > Aquatic > Freshwater > Lake > Sediment | place: USA: Wyoming | collected... | reverse complement strand
AATGAGGACTCAGCAGCCGCAGCAACTATAGCGAATTCAGGGGCTTGGCGCACTCAACCGACCTTTGACGCTGTAGAAAGGTCCAGTAACAAGAGGGAGCCTATTCATTTCAGCCAAAAGAAGCTTTGTACCCCTCTCGTCCCTGGCGGACCTGGCGAATATGTGCATCGAGGTGATAGCGGCAGTTCTGCGGAGCGACGAATTGCGGGGCATAATCCAACACAAGAGAAGCGAAGACCAGATAAGTAAGGATCTTGACCGGTACTTCGTAAAGGCTATATTGGAAGGGGGTTAGCTTTGGCATAAGGGGAATCGGGCGGTCGTCAGTTTGCCTGACGTTTTCGCCGCGTCTACTTGCAGATGGTACTAGTCCTCGCGGCGATCCAGGCCAAGCAGTTTGATAGCTGTAATAACGTGTTACCCCATGATTTCATGTGGCTGAAGGGCCAAAAGGCGGGGTATTGAAATATAGTCGGGCAAACCTGATTCGGCGAGGCGCGCTTCTTTGCCCTTCATTGCCCTGATTAGAGGACTGGATCGAGAGATTCTGCGCTACCCTGCGATCCGGAGACTTGGCAGACATTGGGCACAGAGTCTAGATTAGCTTTTACGCTTCACGCAGCCCTATTCCATCGGTTGCTGACCAGCTTGAACACAGGGGCTTTCCCTTTGTCAGCCCGCTTCGTCTTCCTTTCTTGAATCCGGCTCTCGGCTATATGAAGAAGGATGTTCTTGGTAAACTCCTGGTCGCTCGCTGCCATGGCCATTGCCCGGGCCAGCTTATCCACCGGTGCCCCCAAGTGCCTGGTTTTCCCATTTTCCACGCGCGACAGGTGAGACGCATCGATCCAGAGCAGCGCCGCAAACTGTTTCGCCGGGAATCCGGCCCATTTTCTCAAGAAACGGAGCTCTTCCCCGGTCAGTAGTGCCGGCTTGTCGACAAGCGACTTGGCGATCACCGCATGGAGCTCGGCTATGCGGGGAATGATAGGCGCTTCTGTCTGACATTTTGGGCAGTTCTCGACGGTGATGCCCGCGAGATAGACATCCTTCAGTCCGCTCAGATCATAATGGTAAGGCTTCTGCAGTGTCGCGACCCTGTGGACGACCGGAGACCCGCAGTCGTAACAAGTCGGGAGCGTATCGCCTCGCGCTTTCATCTTGTCCACCTTCCTATTTCGAAAACCGTAACAATCAGCATCCGGCCGTTGATTTCGACTACGCAGCCGGCGCGCTTTCCGTCAACGGTCTTGCCCTCGATCCGGTACCTCCAATGCTCTCCGGATGGAGTGATTTCCGTGATCATGCCGTATCGAAGCACATGCTGAACATCCGACATATCAAGGTGCCGGATCCGCATTTTTCCCTGGGCGTGAAACAGAATCTGTACCTCGCCCTCAAGCTGAAGCTTCTTGATCCGCTGAAGAACTCGAGTCTTGTCATAGGGATCGCCCAGCTGCGCAATCTTGCCCATCCGTCGCCACTTTCAGCAAATGTGGAGCTAGCGGCACAGTTGATATTATATCAAGTCGGCACCAATTCAAGAAGGCGTTAGAGATTTTCCTTTACAGGTTAGAAATGTACCGCTCCTTAACAACCTCGAAGCGGAAAAGCTGCGCAACGATTTCCTGGCCGCGGTTCCTGCGATTGTGGAGGCAATTCGCTCGGGGAAAATTGCCTGCCGTGTCTACCGCAAAGAGAAATTCCACGCGAAGGCTTACATCACCAATGCGCGTCTGGCGGAACCTTTCTTTGCGATGGTGTCGGGCTTGGAAAGACCTATGTGGGCATGATGCTCATCGAACGACTTGTCATCCACGACAGAAAACGTGTCGCCCTGTTCGTTCCCAAAGCCGCCCGCTATGCCGTTTGGGAGCGCGATCTCCGACACTATCTTCGCTACCTTGGGGGCGATTTCAGCAACCTGGTTATCTTCAACCACACCGACTTGCTGAGAGGCGGCGAGTTTCAATATCGGCTCGATCGCGTCAAGGAGATGGCAGAGGCCATTATCATTGATGAAGCTCATCAATTGCGCTTGCCGCTGTGATACTTCCCGGCGATAATCGCTGCCTTGCAGCCGGGGAGATCCATGATCATTTATCATGCTGCCTTATGCGAAGAGGAGTTCATCCTCTGGGGGGAAACACCCGAGGATCGGGCCGTTCCTGTTTCCCTCCGCCATGGCAGGCGCGCATCCGCCTCCGAGGCGATGCCATTTCCCTATGACGCCGGCGGTAAAGAGATCCAATCGGGTTTCGCCGGCGCGTTTTGCTCTCCGAAGGCTTCCGCGTCCCGGCGCGCACGTGCGACCGTGCGCTATGCCTGGCTGCCGACGGCCGAGACAGGGCCGCTGCCTTCCAGCCCTCTTATCGCGGAGACCGCGACGGCCGGTGATGTCATCCTCGCGCCCTGGGCCATCGCGGTGCGGGTCTTGCGGGACCGCGAGATCGTCGATCTGCTCGCAGCCTGCGGCGGCAGGCAGATTCTCGCTCCGGGTTGGATTGTGGGCGCCGATCTCGCCTGGTGGTGTCATGCATTGCGTTTTGCGGGAATCCTCGTGGCCCGGCAGCTCTACCTCCCCGGGGTGAGCGAGTCGGGCGGCATCTATCGCTCCCGCTGGATTCCTGTCCTTCAAGCGGAAGATTCCGAGAAAATGGCCCGACTCGCGGCCGCCATGCCGGCGGCGGCTCGCGCGGTCAGCGCGGACGCCACGGCGCCGCCGCAAACATCCCCCGCCGCGCTGCTGCGCCGCTTCGTGGAACGTATGGTGGATGCTCTGGTCCGGCTGGGCGTTCCTGCGGCGTACTCTGTGCCGGCGCCGACAGCATCGCGTCGCGACAGGCAGAAGCCGGACTTCGACAGCGTTCACGATCAGTGGATTCATTCGCTGCAGTCCGACGATCCGACCATGTCCGGCGAAGGCGAGGAGCTTCAGCGCTTTGCCGCCCAGGCGCGCGAATGGCATCTCCCGGTTTCGATCTCCGCATCCTCTCCGTTCCGCCTCTGTTTCCGCCTGGAAGAACCGCCGGAAGAAGGCGGTGAGGAAGATATTGCCGGAGGCGGCGGCCGCGAAACCTGGCAGGTTCGTTACCTGCTGCAGGCCGTGGACGATCGCAGCCTCCTCGTCGAGGCGCGCGACGCGTGGAAGACACGCAAGCCGGTCGAAGCGGTCTTCCGCGCCCGGGCATTCGAGCCCCGGCAGTTCCTCCTCTCAGCCCTCGGCCAGGCTGCAGGCATTTGCCCGCACATCGAACAGAGCCTGAAGCGGCCTGCGCCCCCCGGTTACGAGCTCGACACCGCCGGCGCTCACGAGTTCCTCGCCTTGCGCGCCCAGGCCCTGGAGCAGGCGGGCTTCGGAGTCATGCTCCCGGCATGGTGGACAAGGAAAGGGACAAAACTCCAGATCGCCGCCCGCGCGCGGGTGAAGAGCCCCGCAATGCAGGCTGCTGCCGGGCTTTCGCTCAATCAGATCGTGCGTTTCGATGTCGACCTGGCGCTCGGCGGCGAGCCGATCACGATCGCGGAACTGGAGGCGCTGGCAGCGCTCAAGGCGCCGCTGGTCAGGCTGCGCGGCCAGTGGGTCGAACTGAATGCCGGCGAAATCAAGGCGGCGCTCGACTTCTGGAAGAAAAAGGCTTCGGGCACGGCCTCCGTGCGGGAGATTGTGCAGATGGCGCTGGGCGGCGAGAAGAGCCTGGGTGGCCTGCTCTTTCACGGCGTCTCCGCCGAGGGCTGGATCGCGGACCTGCTCGCGCGTCTCGAAGGCCAGGCGCAGTTTGAAGAGGCGGCTGCCCCCGCCGGATTCCAGGGTGAACTGCGCCCCTACCAGGTGCGCGGTTATTCGTGGCTGGCATTCCTGAAGCAGTGGGGTCTGGGCGCCTGCCTGGCCGACGACATGGGCCTCGGCAAGACGATCCAAGCGTTGGCGCTCATCCAGAGAGACTGGGAGTCGAACGGCCGCCAACCCGTGCTTCTGATCTGCCCCACTTCTGTGGTCGGCAACTGGCAGAAAGAGGCGGCCCGGTTCTGTCCCGATCTGCCGGTGCTGGTTCACCACGGCGGCGCGCGCGTCAAGGGAGAGGCGTTTCAAAAAATCGCCGGACGGCACGCTATCGTCGTATCGAGTTACGCGCTCCTGCACCGTGACCTGGAATTTCTCCAGGCTGTTCCCTGGGCCGGCGTCATCCTGGACGAAGCGCAGAACATCAAAAATCCGGAGACCCGGCAGGCGCGTGCCGCGCGGTCGCTCCCGGCCGGCTACCGCGTGGCCATGACCGGCACTCCCGTGGAAAACAACGTCGGCGATCTCTGGTCGGTGATGGAGTATCTCAATCCCGGATTTCTCGGATCACGGGAAGATTTTCGGAGAAGGTTTTTTGTTCCCATCCAGGCACTGCGCGATGCGGACGCAGCCGAGCGCCTAAAGCGCCTGACCGCGCCCTTCGTCCTGCGCCGGCTCAAGACCGACCGGTCGATCATCGCCGACTTGCCGGAAAAGATGGAGATGAAGGTCTTCTGCATGCTGACCCGCGAGCAGGCATCCTTGTACAAGGCGGTTGCGGCCGAGGCGGAGCAGGCGATGGAATCCGCCGAAGGAATCCAGCGCAAGGGGCTGATTCTCGCCACCCTTTCCAAACTCAAGCAGGTGTGCAACCACCCGGCGCAGTTTCTCGGCGACAACTCCGCGATCGAGGGCCGCTCCGGAAAGCTCGCGCGCCTGGCCGAGATGCTCGAAGAGATCCTCGAAGTGGGCGACCGGGCCCTGGTCTTCTCCCAGTTCTCGGAGATGGGAGAGATTCTGCGGCGGCACCTGCAGGAGACGTTCGGGCAGGAGGTCTTATTCCTGCACGGGGCCGTGCCCAAGAAGCGGCGCGACGAAATGGTCGAGCGCTTCCAGGACGTAAAAGGGCCGCGCATCTTCGTGCTCTCCCTGAAGGCCGGCGGGACCGGCCTCAATCTGACCAGCGCCAACCATGTCTTCCATTTTGACCGCTGGTGGAATCCGGCCGTCGAGAACCAGGCCACAGACCGCGCCTTCCGCATCGGCCAGCGCCGCAACGTCCAGGTGCACAAGTTCCTGTGCGCCGGGACACTCGAAGAGAAGATCGACGAAATGATCGAGAGCAAGAAGGACATCGCCGCGAAAGTGGTCGGCACGGGCGAGGGCTGGCTGACCGAGCTTTCGACCCGCGAACTGAAGGAACTGTTCGCCCTCAGGAGCGAGGCGATCGGAGATTAAGATGAGCCGTTGGGACCGGTACTGGGATCGGCCGTATTTTCCCCCCTCGCGGCCGCTCGACGCCAAGGGAGGCATCAAATCACAGGCGCGGCGCGGGACATTCGGCGCGAGCTGGTGGGCCAGGCGCTGGATCGCGGTCCTGGAGAGCTTTCAGATCGGCGCGCGGCTGCAGCGCGGGCGGTCGTATGCCCGCAGCGGACAGGCGCTTTCGATCGATATCGAGAAGGGGATCGTGCGCGCCAAGGTCCAGGGCTCCCGGCCCCGGCCCTACAATGTGACGATCAAGATGAAGGCGCTCAACGATGCCCAGTGGAAAAAGCTCGAGAAAGCGCTTGCGAACAAGCCCCTCTATGCTGCCAAGCTGTTGGCTGGAGAGATGCCGCGGGACGTCGAAGAGGTGTTCCAGCGTGCCGGCGTTCCCCTTTTTCCGGCGACGTCCCGCGACCTGGAGACCGACTGCTCCTGCCCGGACTGGTCGAACCCGTGCAAACACATCGCCGCCATTTATTACCTGCTCGGGGAAGAGTTCGACCGCGATCCTTTCCTGATCTTCAAGCTGCGTGGCCGCACCCGCGAGGAGCTCGTCGGCGGTCTGAGGGTTCCGGCGGCGCCGGCCGGAGCGGCGCCCGAACCTGTGCTGCAAGGCGAACCCCTTCCGGAAGATCCCGCGGCCTTCTGGCAGGGCGCGCCCGTGCCGGATGAGCTGTACGGCGAGGTGCACGTCCCCCAGGTTCACGCCGCCTTGCCGAAGCGGCTGGGAAACTTTCCCTTCTGGCGCGGCAACTCGATGCTGATCGACACCCTCGAGCCCGTCTACGCAGCGGCCTCGATTGCAGGCCTCGATGCATTTCTGCAGGCGAATGCCAAGGTTGAAAACGATCGCTGAAGCGGATTCAAAGCAGGAAGCGTTGGCCGGTCTTCAAATCTGGAGATCAGGAATATGAAGAATGCTCACCGATGGACCTTCAGCCCACGATTCAGGCGGCACGCGTTTGGTTGGCGTTCGCAGCCCGCCATCATCCGGATTCGGGAGGCGGTAGCGGAAATAAAGAAGACAGCCCGCGCGAATCCGATCCTGGGTGCAGAGGGGGCTGTCCTGCTGTTCGAAAAACTCTCGCCGGCACTGGAACACGTCGACAGTTCATCCGGCAGCCTTGGCACGGCGGTCAATCATGCGATAAGAACGCTGGCGCCGGTAATTGCTCTCGCTCCAGCCACACTGGAACAGCGCAACCAATGGCTGGACCGGCTTTGGACCGCGATTCAAGATGATGAAATTCCCTACATTGAGAATCTCGCCGAATTCTGGGGCGACCTCTGTGCGACGCCGGAGTGCGCTTCGCGCAGGGCCGATGATCTGATCGGGACAGTGCGCCTTGCATGGAGCCCTGATCCCGCACTGCGCGGCTATTTTAAGGGCACATCCGCCTGCCTGAGCGCATTGTGCTCAAGGCCGGGCGCAATGAGGAAATCCTGGAATTGCTCCGCCTCTCGCCCTATCCATTCTGGGACTATCGGAAATGGGGGGTCAAGGCGCTCGTGGCGATGGGGAAGCAGGGAGAGGCGATTCAATTTGCCGAGGATTGCAAGGATCGGAATGACAGCTTCATCGCCATCGCGCGAGTGTGCGAAGAGATCCTGCTGTCGAGCGGCATGGTCGAAGAGGCCTACGACCGCTATGCCATTGACGCAAACCGGCAGGGAACCTTCCTCGCGACATTCCGGGCGATCGCCGCAAAATACCCGGCCAAGCCTGCGGCCAGGATCCTGCGTGATCTGGTGGAAGGCACTCCGGGAGAGGAGGGAAAATGGTTTGCCGCGGCCAAGTCGGCGGGACTTTACAACGAGGCGATCGAACTGGCCAATCACACGCCCTGCGATCCCAGGACACTGACCCGGGCAGCCCGCGATCTGGCAGCCGAGGAGCCGTTCTTCGCCCTCGAGGCCGGGATGGCCGCGCTCCGATGGCTCGCTGCCGGCTACGGCTACGAGATCACCGCCGCGGATATCTGGGCTGCCTACGACAGTACAATGAAGGCAGCTGAGCGCGCCGGTCGCAGGGACGAAACCCTGGAGCGCATCCGCAGGCACGCTTCAGGATTCGTCCTCCAGGTTCTGGGCCGGCAACTGGGCCTGTAGTCCAACCTCCGCTTTGTTGCTCGGGAACGAGTCAAAGCCGATCCCTTGCTTATGGCGTTCGCGTTTTTCCGCACGCCGTGCCGCCTTCTTGGCCGCCATTTGCCGCGCCCTCTCTTCGATGGGAATGACAATATCCGACCGCGCTTTCCCGAAGCGCTTGAGATATAGATGCTCGATAAATTGCGGAAGCGGCAGTTTCCATGGTTCCTGCTTATGGTTCGCAAGTTTTCCAAGTTTTTGGGGATTCAGACCAATCTCGCGCGCCATTTGGACTTGCCCATGGGACAGGTGAAACCGTTTCCTCGCATCAATCCACAACTGCAAGTCGGCAGGGATCCGATTCCTGGTCATCCTGATTATCTCCATCGCGCCCAACGGCGGTAAGCTTCAATCCACTCGGCGCCGGCCGGCTTGGGACGCGGAAGCGGCAGGTCCAGGATGGAGATCCGTTGCCGGTCACGCCCGCGCTGGCATATGGCGACGATTTCCTCCTCATCTGTGATGTCGATTCTTTCCACGACAATTTCCATTCCCAGCAGATTCGTCGTAAACGGCACGGCCAACCGCTCTTCCAACATATTGAAAAGGCCGGAGATTTGTTCGGATTCGTTGTAGCAATCTACGGTGGCTTCTTCGATGAGTTCATCCAACCTGGCTTCGGGAATTGCCGTTGCATTTGCGTCAGGCGAGGTTTTGTTTGTCTTGGTTTTCGACATATACTCCTCATCTCTCGCATCCGGACCAAAAACCCGTTTCAGGATATTCACTCGGCTGCGGATCTGCAATAACATTCCCCGTGGGTACCCGGTCCATAGCAACTGATTGAAACGAGAACGCGTGTGCAATAGGATGTAAGCTGCAAGATTGAGGCGGTTAGGGAAATGTCGGTTTTGCTCTATGATCCAGCCGAGAAAAACCATGTCCTGCTGCTGAAAGATGGCCTCTGGGCAGGCAAACGCTGGTCAGTTGATTTGCGCGTTTGCGACAATCCATTCTGCGGATGTTTCCATGTTGACTTCCTGTGCGTTCCGGTAGATGCCGTGCCGGATCCTCAAGCCGCATCGGTGAGCTTCGTGCTGGATACCCAGAAGCGATCCATCTATCGCCCTCGCGGCTGCAGGGTCCCCGCAATCTCGGACAGCCTTGCCGAAGCCGTGGTGAAGGAGTTGGGAGAAACCGGATGGAAATATCTTTATGAATTCCTCCTTGGTGTCAAACAGGAGCAGATAGAGAGTTGCGACGCGAAACGTCTGGATGCCGACTTTCCGCCTGAAGTCCTCCGGGGCGAAGCGACCATGGTTGGCTACGGGGAGATCTTCCCTCTATCTCCGGCGCTATCCTTCACCATTGAGTCTGCGCGGTGGACGGCAATCGATGATTACTGTGTGAATCCAGACTGTGACTGCCGCCATGTGGTGCTGCAATTCGTAACCCAGGAACATGAGCGCGGCCGTTCCCGCGCGTTTCAGAAACCCCCTCCGGCGATGTATTACGATTACAAAGACAGGACTTTTGAAGAGGCCCAAGCGCCGACAGCGCACCAGCCTTCGTTAAAGACCCTGCTTGCCGGACTTCAGGACCAATGGACTGGTTTTGAGAGCGAGGTAAAGAAACGGCACAAAAGGCTGAGAATCCTGTTCAGGAGGGCCCTGCGGAGATACGAAGCGGCGCCTGACCCCAAGTAAGCCCACTCGGGATTCCGGATCCACGCCGCCACCTCGACTGGAACCAAAGACCCTGCCCCAGGCCAAACTTGGGAGAAATGATCCATGCCCGTGTGGGAGCGGCAGCAAATACAAAAAATGCTGCGGACGTTGAGCCTGAGGGCAGTGCGCCGGGTGTGATCTCATCGCAGGCAGGCGGGCGCGTGCGCCTGTGCAACCTTGCAGAGAGGGTAAGTGCCGCACTGCGGCTGGCGCGGCTCGACACGGTCCTGGATCTCTACCAGACAGAAGAGGAAGCGCTGGCCAGCATCCAGCAGACCGAGCGAGATGAGCGGACGACTGCACCCGGGGAGCCGGCCTGAAGGCACTGCTGACGAGGAGATGCTTTTCAGTTGTGCTTTCTTGATCCCTTACGCCAAGCGTGGTACAAGCTTCTCCGCGATCAGCCAGCGTAGCTCAGCTGGTAGAGCAACTGATTCGTAATCAGTAGGTCATCGGTTCAAGTCCGATCGCTGGCTCCAGCAGGAAAACTGTAAGCAGCCGACCCCGAAGATTGTTACCCCCGGATCAGGCGCTAGTGACTGTGATTGCTCATATGTGTATCCCAGATCCGGCTCCACCCGGGGAAGGCTTCGCCCATTTCCACTGAGGGCGGGTCTTCGCTCTCTGCTATACTTGCGGCATCGATTTGGGAAACGGGAGTATGGCAAAGCAGATTAAGATCATCGTGGGAAAGCATGCAGACGGCTATGTTGCTTATTCCATCGGTCTAAAGGGTGTCGTTGTCGGTGAAGGCGGGAGCTATGAGGAGGCTTTGGCTGACGTTAGATCCGCAATCCAGTCTCACGTTAAAACTTTCGGACAGGATGTTCTCGAAACAGAACAGCCCGTCCTCGAAGCATTCGTCGCTGAGACTATGGTCCCCGTCTAATGCTAAAGTTCCCGGTCGACGCACCTAAGGCAAGGGTCGTCAGGGTGTTTGAGGACCTTGGGTTCCGTTTGGTCCGAGAAGGAAATCATATTGCAATGGCCCGTCAGAACCCGGATGGAACCCAGACGCCGCTGACCATACCCAACCATCGAGTGATCAAAAGCTCCACTCCAAGAACGATACTGAACCAAGCTGGAATCCCTCGCGAAGATTTCGTAAAGGCTTACGAGGAAGCCTGATCCGCAAGGGACGGGTCGACGATGCTGTCGGCGGTTATGGGCATGTCATCGCCGATGAATGCCATCATGTACCTGATGTATCCTTCGCGCGGCTGCTTGCTGCCGTGGAGGCTCGCGACGTCACAGGACTGACAGCAACTCCCCAGCCTCGCGATGGGCTCCATCCCATTATCGAGATGCAGCTCGGCCCGGTCCGCTTCGCAGTTGGTTCAAGGAATCCCGCAGCGAAGCGACCGTTTAACTGCAAGCTCATTGTTCGCGAAACCGGCTTCAGGCCCGAAAGTATTCGTCGACCGAGCCGTCGCGGATGACGACGAAGAAGTACGGCTGCCTTTCGACAGATAGAGCGTTAGACCTGAGCCCTTTGCTGCAGTTGATGCCTGCACGTGGTCTCAAGATCTTGATTGCCGATACACCTGATTTTCCGTATTATACACATTGGAGGTTCGGAAATGCGCACCAACATAGTGATCGACGATCATTTGATTGAAGAGGCCATGAAGAAGGCCGGCCTCAAAACCAAGCGCGCGGCAGTGGAGGCAGGACTGAGGCTTCTGATCCAGGTTAAGTCTCAAACACGTGCGCGCCGTTTGCGGGGCAAGGTTCCCTGGGTGGGCGACCTGAACGAAATGCGTGCGGGCCGGGTTCAGGAGCTCTGACGGCAATGGTGATTGTCGACACGAGCGTGTGGGTGGATTATCTGCGTGGTGTCTCTACTCCCCAGACGGATTGGCTGCAGAGAGAAATCCAGAACCAGCGACTGGGCGTGCTGGACCTGACTCTCTGTGAGGTGCTGCAGGGCGTTCTAGAGGATCGGAACTTTGCCGAAGTGCATCGGAGTCTGCTGACGTTCGAGGTTTTCACGACCGGCGGCGTTGAATTATCTGTGGCGGCGGCGCAAAACTATCGAACCTTGCGCGCCAAAGGGAAGACAGTCCGGAAGACAGTGGATTGCCTCATTGCAACTTTTTGCATTCTCAACGACCATGTACTTCTGCATGCTGACAAGGATTTCGACCACTTCGAAAAAGAGTTGGGCTTGAAGGTCCTCCATCCCTGAGGTCTCGTGGTAGCATCGCCCTATTTGAACTGGGAGAGAAGCGCTCAGTGCTTGCCGGGCGGAACCGGCTCGGATGCCCTCGGGAGGGCAGGAGAAATGAAAGTCGGGTAAGTCAGGGCTCAAGCGCCAGATTGCTTCTTGCCTCTTTGCGCACGGCGATTGCGAGAGCAAGCGCTTCGCGGGCGGCAGCATTGTCCGCCGACTCTCCGGGGTAGCGGATTGAGACGGAGTATGCATTGAGGCTCTGCAATTGCGGCCTGAACAATTCCCATGAACGAGATGCTTCGAGGAGCAGATCCAGAAGAGAGATCAGGTGGTGCGTCTTTCCGAAAGGAATGTCCGCTTCCTGAAGGAGCGCCTTGAGATACTTCTCCGCACATTGTTGTGCGTGAAAACAGACAGCATCGTAATTGGTCGACCTCTTGACGCGTATCTCCCGCCGTGCCGTGGCGAAGTCCCCTTCTGCCTTCTCGACCCATTCCTTAGTCAGGGGCTTCATAGAGCACCCGTCCGCGCCGAAAGACTTCTTTAAGGAAAAAATCATTTGCCTGCAATCTTTGCCGGACCTCCTCCGGAGTGCGCACTACCAAGTCCACGGGAATCCGCGGCTTGACGCGATTCAGGATCTCGATGGTCTTTTTCAGGGAGGAGCCTACATGTCTAAGCACGACCAGGAGATCTAAATCCGAATCGTCGGCGGCATTGCCATAGGCGTAGGAGCCGAACAGAATGATGCACTGCGGCTGAAACTCCGCGGCGATGCGGTCGCGCAATTCGAGGATGCTCTTCTCGTCGATCATCCCTCTTCCCCATCGTCTCCAGAAGCAAGCTCCATTATACAACTGAGCGCAGTCGAGTAATGGGAATCCACTTTGGGAAGCGCTTGGACATAAACCCTGAACATTCCCAAAGTGCTGACTCTCTCAGATATCGGAAACTGGCGGCAAGGCCAGGGTCTCACTCGCACCTCAGGGCGACATTCGGATCTACGCCAACGGCGCGGCGCGCAGCTATATAGCACGCCAGCAGTGCTGTTCCCGTCAGGAGCGCGAAAACGCAGCCGAACGTGAGCGGGTCATTCGGGCGGACTTCGTAGAGCATGGTTGTAAGCAGGCGAGTAAGGGCAAGGCTGGCGGCAAGACCGAGAGCAGCTCCGATGCAGATAAGCCTCAACCCGCCACCGAGAACCAACTGCAAGATGTGCTTCCGCTCCGCCCCTAGCGCCATGCGGATACCGAATTCCTGAGTGCGCAGAGCGACGCCATACGCGATAATGCCGTAAATTCCTACGGCGGCAAGAATGACCCCCAACGCAGCGAATGCCCCGAGCAGTGCGAGATAAAAGCGCGGCTTTGCTATTTCCCGGTCAAACCATTCGTCCAGCGTGCCGATTTCTGGCGCCGGCACCTCGGGGTCAATGGCTCGAACTGCGGCGCGGATCGCCGCTGACAGGTCGCCCGCATGCGGAGCGGTGCGCGCCACTACATATCCGGTGGATCTGCCCTGAGCGAGCGGGATGTAGACCTGGGGACCCGGATCCTTGGTGAGCCCGATTTGATGCGCTTCTCCCACTACCCCGACAACTTCCAGCGGATCAAGGTCCCGATATCCACTCAATAAGCGCTTGCCGATAGGATCGCCAGTGCCGAACAGCGCTCTGGCAGTGTTCCTGCTGATCAGTACGGGCACGGGCTTTCGAGTGTCATCAGTCGGCCCCAGATCGCGGCCTCTGAGCAAGGGTATGCCCATGACGCGCAGGTAGTTTGGATCGATGTGACGAGCGAGCGCCTTGCACTTTGGGAGTATGTCTGTGCCTGCGACACGGAGGTTCATAGGAAACAAAACTGCCATGAGCGGCAAGTAATCTGATGCACTGACCGCTTCGACACCTGGCATCCTGCTTACTTCCGCGGCGAGCTGTCTCTGGAATTCCATGATTCTGCCGTGGTCGTACTTCCTGGAGTTAAACGTCGTGTCGATGGTAACGACATTGGAGCGTTCGTAGCCCAGGTCAATGTGCAACAGGCGCAAAAGGCTGTTCGTCATCAGTCCCGCACCCGACAGCAGGACCAGTGCGACCGCCAATTGGACCACGACCAGCGCGTTTCGGAGCTGCCGACCGCCGGGGCGCGACGGCCCTTGCGCGCGCAGCACGGTCGTAAGGTCACGATTCCTGACTTGAAGGGCTGGCGCTAAACCAAACAGGATCCCGGTCGCCAACGACAGAATGGCAGCGATGATCAATACCGTATCATCTATCGCGATTTCTTCAATCCGTGGAATCCGAAAAGCGTGAATTGAGGGCACCGCGCGGATGAGAGCGGCGGCAAGCCCCAGTCCGAGAATGCCGCCGACGGAAGAAAGAAGCACACTCTCGACCAGCGTTTGGCGAACAAGCCGAAGCCGGCTTGCACCGAGGCTGGCGCGGATGGCCATCTCCCTCTGCCTTACGGTTGACCGCGTCATCAGCAGATTCGCGATGTTGGCACAACAGATCAACAGAAGAAACGCGACGGCGCCGAGGATGGTGAGGAACACCTGTCGCGTGTCCCCTACTATCGAGTCGTGCAGAGGCTCGACGAGGACACCGGTACGGGAATCTTCCCTGTGCTCGCGGCCAATTCCGAGCATCACGGTCTCCATCTCTGCCTGTGCGGCTTGCTGCGTCACGCCGCGGCGCAAACGGCCGACGACGACCACGTCGCCCCCGGTACGAAATGCCCGATTTGCGGCGAGCGGAAGCCAGACATCCTTCCTGCCGAAATGGGCGAAGCTGCGAATATCGGTCGGCAAAACCCCGATGATTTGGAACGGCACTCCATCGAGGATGATCGACTTGCCCAGAACATTTTTGTCACCGCCAAACTCTCGTTGCCAGAAGCCACCACCCAGCAGTGCGACCGCCCCGTGTCCGGGCTGGTCTTCGTCTCTGCTGAATAATCGGCCGAGCACAGGCTTCACTCCGAGGAGGGAAAAGTAATCAAAACTGGTCATCGCAATGGGTAGACGTTGCGCTTGGCCCACGCCACTCCAGGTCATGGTTGTGTTGCGCGCTCCAGCAACCACGTCAAAACTGGTCGAGCGATCGCGCCAGTCGAGGAAAACTCCAGGGGCAGAGGTGAACCCACTCTTATTATTTTGCGAAGTCGAAGAAATGGCCATCAGCCGATCGGAGTCCGGGTACGGGAGAGGGCGTATCACGACTGCGTTAACGACACTGAAAACGGCCGTGTTGGCGCCTATTCCAAGCGCCAGGGTGATCACCGCCACAACAGTAAAACCAGGATTCCTCAACAAAAACCTCAGGCCGAAGCGCACGTCCTTGCCCAAATCCTCGAGCCATCGCCCGACGCGCACAGACCGTACCTCTTCCTTCACCTGATCGACGCCGCCAAGCTCGATGAGGGCCCGCCGGCGAGCCTCTGACGGGGAGAGGCCCGCCCGCATTTTCTCTTCGGTGAGAATTTCGACAGAGAACCGAAGCTCATCGTCCAGTGCTCGCTCAACAGCATCTTTGCGAAACAAATTCCGGAACAAGCCAAGTGCCCGGCTCAGCATGATGCCTCCGCTTTCGAAACGCATGGCACCGCGACAGATTCGATATAAGGGCGGGGAAATGGCAGGCCCTGCGCATGCATGGCTATTGCTGTCCGCGACTCAAGCGGATTGCATGGCTGTGGTCATTGCCTTGACCACCCGGTTCCAATCCCGCTCTTCGATTTTGAGCTGCCCGCGTCCTTGCCGGGTAAGCCGATAATACTTGGCCCGCCGGTTATTCTCCGAGACTCGCCACTCCGCCTCCACCCAGCCTCTCTCCTCCATGCGATGAAGCGCGGGAAACAGCGAGCCGAAGCTCACCTGAAAAGCGCCCTTGGTGATTTGACGAATGCGCTGCGAAATGGCCACGCCATGCAGCGGTTCGAGACACAATGCTTTCAAGACCAGCAGGTCGAGAGTTCCTCTGAGAAGTTCGGTCTTTTTGTCTGCCACTAGGCTCTCCTATCGAAAGACGATATCAAACTATCCTTAATAACAGCGTCCTGTCAAACAATTTGAACCGAAAGCCGCATTGATTTCCGAGGATCCACTGCGGGCTTAGCAGATTAGCGCCTTTAGCGCGGATGACCCCGAAGGCTCATTTGGTGGCAGTATCTCATGCACGATTCGCGCACCCAAGCGCATGAAAAAGCGCACGGGCTGAAGCCCGTGCCCACTTGAGATCTCTGAGAGTAACGTATAGTGGGGACGGGCTTCAGCCCGTCCCTCCGTCTATTTTCAAAGCAGTATCTCATGCGCGTTTCGCGCACCCAAGCATATGAAAAGCGTCGGAATCGGCATCGGGATCGCAATCGTGGTCGCAATCGGCTTTTGCAGACCAACAACTTCGATAGCGATAGCGACCCCGATTCCGATGCCGACATTTGTTGCCTGTTGTCTCTATTTTCGGAACAGGCGGTCCAAAAAACGACGTACGAATCGGACGGAGCGATTGTTCAAAGGTGCGTCATGATCGAAGGACATCCTCTGCTTGTCGAGTATCTCTACGACCCTCGATCTGGTTCAGTAGACATTGCCAATGCTATGACCGGCGCCGACTGCAATTTCGATGGACGCACTGACACTGCTGTCGCGATCATCGAGGCGGCGGCAACATCGTCGTCAAGGCTTTACTGGATTTTGATCGGTTCGAGCTTCCGCGAGGCTACCAACGTATTGAATGCCGATACGTCAGTCTTCAAGATGGTATCGAGGCGCCCGAGCTGCACATCAAGCCGGCTCGAGAGATCTTTGAAGACCTCGTAAGACTGATTGGTTGGCCGTGCGTCGGCGCTCTGCACCACACCTTCGAGTGCCGCGAGCTTGTTGTTCAATTTGATCGGATAGTTGAGCGGATCTTGGCTGCTCTGGTTTCGATACTGGTAAATCTCTCCCTCAATGTCGGTCAGTTTTTGCTCGAGCGCCGCGCCGCTCGCGATGATCGTCGCGTCCTTTTCCTTGTCGAGCTTGCCCAGCCGATCGGTGATCTGATCCTTCAGCGCGCGCAGGCGCACTACCGTATTGTTCGCCTGGCTGAGCTTGTCGCGAATCTGCATTGCTAGCTTGAACTGCTCCTGCAGGTCGGCGTCTGTGATGTTGGTCAGCATCGGATTCTTTGTGATCGCGAACGACTGCGTCAGCGTTTGGCCGGCCGCTGTCAACTTCACCCGGTAGGCGCCCGGCGGTGCAACCGGCCCGCGCAGGTTGGCCGCCCACAGGATGATCTTCGGGAATCCGTGTGCGTCCGAGTACCGCATGTCCCACACAAACCGGTTCGTGCCGGCACTCACGCTGACTCGCGCCTGCGCAGTCCGCGGCGATTCTTCTTCCGCGCCACCCGCGGGCGCTTCCGGTTTCTGCTTCTCGTCCACCCGTGTGCCCGCGAACGTGCGCACAATGTTTCCTTGCGCGTCCAGGATCTCGATGGTCACCTTGTCGGCCGGCTGCTTCAGGTAGTAGTCAATCATTACGCCCTGGCTGACTGAGCGCATTGCGTTCACAGGGACAAACAGGAAAATATCCGATTGCGCCACGGCCGGCGTCAGTTGACGCAGCAGGCCGATATTGTCGAGCACGTAGAGCGAACGGCCGTGCGTAGCGATCACGAGGTCGTTGTCCTTGATCACAATGTCGTGGACTGGCGTTACCGGCAGGTTCAGCGCGAGCGACTGCCAGTTGACGCCATCGTCGAACGACACGTAGATACTGTGCTCGGTGCCGGCGAAGAGCAGGCCCGGCCGCTTCGGGTCCTCGCGGATGGCGCGGGCGAAATCGCGCGGTCCGATGCCGTTGACGATTTTCGTCCATGTCCGGCCGTAGTCGCCGGTTCTGTAAAAGTACGGTGCCCAGTCATCCTGCTGATACCGGTTCGCCGCGACGTAGGCCGCGCCCGGCTTGTTCGGCGACGCCTCGACGAGACTGATGCGCGCGAGGTCCGGCAGATCCGGCGGCGTCACGCGCTGCCAGTTTTTCCCGCCATCACGAGTGATCGAGATGATTCCGTCATCCGATCCGGTCCAGATCGTGTTCGCGTCTTTCGGCGACGGCGCAATTGTGAAGATGGTAGCGTAGGTCTCGACTCCCGTTTGGTCAAGCGTGATGGGGCCGCCGGATGGTCCCATGGTCTTCGGATCGGCACGAGTCAGATCAGGGCTGATCCGCTCCCAACTCTGGCCCTCGTTGGTCGTCCGCCAGAGATGCTGCGACCCGACATAGAGCGCGCGCGGATCGATCGGCGAAAAGACAATCGGAAAGGTCCACTGGAAGCGCTCCCGGATGTCCTTCGACGAGTGGCCCATTGGGTTTTCGGGCCACACGTTTATTTGGCGCATCTGATCGGTGGACCGGTCGTAGCGCGTGATCAAGCCGCCATAGCTCCCGGCGTAGAAGATGTTCGGGTTGCGCGGGTCGGCCGCGATGTAGCCGCTTTCCCCGCCGCCGACCTGGTAGAACTCGTTGCCGTTGCTCGGCACGCATGCCGTGCTGTTGTCCTGCTGGGCGCCGCACGCGTGATACGGGATATGCGCCGTTGTGACCACATGATAGAGCTGCGCCGTCGGATAACGCTGCCCCGTCCAGGTATCGCCGCCATTCACCGATACGTTCGCGCCGCCGTCGTTGCCGTTGATCATCCGCAATGGATCGTTGGGCGCGATCCATAGATCATGGTTGTCGCCGTGGGGCGGGCGAATGGTCGCGTACGTATTTCCGCCATCGTCCGACCGATAGAAGCCGGTGTTCAAAACGTAAACGCGGTCGCGGTTTTTGGGATCTGCGTAGATGCGCGTGTAATAGAACGCGCGCTGTCGGAAGCGCCGTTCGTCATTCACCTTGGCCCATGTCGCACCGGCATCATCCGATCGAAAGATGCCGCCATCCTCAGCCTCGATGATCGCCCACACGCGGTTCGAGTCGGCGCCCGATACCGAGACGCCGATCTTGCCGACGATGCCCTTTGGCAGTCCGGAATTCCGCGTGATTTCAGTCCAGTTGTCGCCGCCGTCGGTCGACTTGAACAAGCCACTCCCCGGCCCTCCGCTCGAAAGCGAGTATGGAGTGCGGAATACTTCCCAGATGGCTGCGAAGAGCGCCTGCGGGTTCTTCGGGTCGAAGCAGAGATCGACGGCGCCCGCGCGATCGTTTCGGAAGAGAATCTTCTGCCAGGTCTTGCCGCCGTCTCGCGAGCGGAAAACACCGCGTTCAGGATTAGAACCGAAGGGGTGGCCGAGGGCTGCGACATAGACAATATCGGGATTGGTCGGGTGGATGCGAATGCGGCCGATCGCCTGGGTGTCGCTCAATCCGCTCGGCGTCCACGTCTTGCCGCTGTCCGTCGATTTGTAGAGACCGTCCCCCTGGATTATGTTGCCGCGCAGCTCGGTTTCTCCCGTGCCGATGAACACGATGTCGGGATGCGACTCGGAGACGGCGACGGTCCCGACCGAAGAGGTCTTGATGGTAGTGTCGGTGATCGGCTTCCAAGTATTGCCGCCGTCAGTCGTCTTCCACAGGCCGCCCCCCGTCGCGCCGAAATAGTACTCGAGCGGTCGGGTGGGAATGCCGGCAACGCCGATCGATCGGCCGCCTCGATTCGGCCCGATGTTGCGCCATTTCAGGCCGCTGAAGAACTGACTGCTGTAAGCGGCAGTCGTCTGCGGGAGGCCTTGGGCAATGGGGCCTGTGATGCCGGCCTCGAAAAGGATAAGAACAACAGCGAGCATCACGCTCGCGCGCATGACCGAGAAAGCACGTCGCATTTTGATCTCCTTTAATTTCTGGGACAGTTACCGCAATTCCCGAATTCGCAACCCATACATCCTACTTAGTTTCTGTCGCGAAACTCCCCTTCGGGCTGAATCGTCCGTCAACCGGAGCAATCACGTGCGGGCGGGCTTTAGCCCGTGCCCGGCACACCTAAACGAGAGATCGGTGCTTCTATCCACACATCGCCCGTAAAAACAAACGACTTACACTCATGAAATCGATCGTGTCGCGGTTGTTGTCCTCAGGGCACGGGCTAAAGCCCGCCCTCACATGTAACTTCAATCCAGCCAGCGCTACCGGTCGGACAATGAGTTTCGGGACATAAACTCCTTATGGCAGTGAACTTGTGAATTCTGGAATTGTGGTGACTGTCCTCCTTGGGAATTTGTCGGAATCTGTGTGCGCGGTCGTGAACAGCTTTCCAAGGCTGCCGGCGATATCCTGGTGCTGCGCTGCCAGATTGTCGCGCTCTGACAGATCGCGCGAAAGATCGTAAAGCTCGGGAGTCTTGCCTCCCTGACGCACGAGCTTCCAGTCGCCTTTGCGCACCGCTTGGTGAAAACCTCCCTCATGGAATTCCCAATAGAAGCACTCGCGGGACTTCAGCGCTTTTCCCTGCAACGCCGGAACGATGGAAATGCCGTCCAGCCCGGCCGGCGGCTTTTGTCCAGCAAGCTCTGCCACTGTGGGCAGGAAATCCCAGAACGCCCAGGGAGTGTCGTTGACCTGCTGCGCCGCTATCTTCCCGGGCCAGCGCACGATCGCAGGCACTCGGATCCCTCCTTCGTAAAGATCGCGCTTGATGCCACGCAGCGGGCCGGAGGAACGGAAGAACTCGGGATTGTGACCGCCTTCCTTGTGCGGACCGTTGTCGCTGGTAAAAAAGACGATGGTTTCTTCATCCAGCCCAAGCTGCTTCAGCAGATCCAGAATTTTTCCAACGTCCGCGTCCATGCGTGTGATCATGGCGGCGAAATCTCTCTCCACCGCCGGCCAGTCGCGCTCCGTGTAAGGAGCACCGCTGGGCACTTCCATGCCATTGCCGGTGAATGTCCCTAATTCATTGTTGGCGTGCGGAACCGTGTAAGTCAGGCACAGGAAGAAGGGCTTCTGCCGCGGGCGTTTCAGAATCCCGATGGCGCGCTCGGTGAAGAGATCATTGGCGTACCGCTTCCGCCGAAAAAACCAGTTGTCGGTCAGAAACACCTCGTTTTGATTCTCCCAGAGATGTTCCGGATAGGAGTTGTGCGCATGCTGCTGGTCGAGAAATCCATAGAACTCGTCGAAACCGCGCGTATTGGGAACGCTGCCCGTGCCTGGCCCGCCAAGCCCCCATTTCCCAAACATGGCTGTTTCGTACCCCGCTCTTTTCAAGAGCGAGGGCGCGGTGACTTCATCGGGCGTCAGGCCCAATTCGGGTTTCACGTTTCCACGTACCGTGGCATGGCCGGTGTGCTTTCCCGTCATCAGGCTGCAGCGTGAAGGCGCACAAACGGTGCTTCCGGAATAGGCTTGTGTGAACCGCATTCCCTCTGCCGCCAGGCGGTCGACATTAGGGGTCAGGATTCGCTCCTGCCCGTAGCATCCCAGGTCCCCGTAGCCAAGGTCATCGGCCAGTACAAATAGGATGTTCGGCTTTCGATCGGCTGCCGTCGCCGGGCGAAGGCCGGCTGCGGCGGTTGCAGCCACTGTCGAAGCGATGAATTCCCGCCTTGTGATCCCGCTCGTGGAAGTCATGATCGCGTCCCCCGTTTTCTCAGCATGCGCCGCAGCACTTTTTGTACTTCCTGCCGCTGCCGCAAGGACAGAGGTCATTGCGCCCAGGCCGCGCTTGCATGGAGTCGGCCACATCTTTCTCCTTGATCCAGTCCATGACATTGGCAGGCGCACGTTCGTTGCGAAGTTCTTCAACCATGAACCGCATGAAGGGATCGACGTGCCTGAAGAACATTCTATATCCGGCACACAGATAATTGAGACCCTCCTCGCCGTCCGATGTCCGCATGAAACGGTGCTTGGGGCACTCGCCATTGCAGGCAAACCTCACTTCGCAATCGCGGCAATAACGCGGCAGCGTGTCGCGCTTGTTGCTGCCGAAGCGGCGCTGCACCGGCGAATTCATCAACGCGTCCAGTGGAGTTCCCATGATGTTACCCAACCGGTTTTCCGGATACACGTAGTGGTCGCACGAGTACAGGTCCCCATTGTGTTCCAGCGCCACTGCGTCGCCGCAGGTCGTGCGGAACGCGCAAAGCGAAGGTTCCATCCCGAGCCAGCTTTCGAGCGAAACATCGAAAAGCTGAACGTAATAGCACCCGACGTCCCGGCGCACCCATTCGTCAAAAATGGCGCAGAGGAACCGGCCAAACTGGCGTGGCTCGACCGACCACTCCGTGACGTGCGCCTCGAGCCGGCTGGATGGGGAAACCAAGGCCAGGCCATCCGATGGAGCCGTTGCGGCGATCCGCTCGACTACGGGGATGAATTGCATGAAACGGCTGCCGATCTCCTTCAGGAACCGGTAGACCTCGAGCGGGTGGCGGGAGTTGTGCTTCTGCATGCACGTTAGGGTGTTGAACTCGACATGATGTTTCTCAAGAAACTGAAGTCCCTTCATCACCTTGTCGAAGGTGGGCGAGCCGCCCTTGTCCACGCGGTAACGGTCGTGCATCTCGCGCGGACCGTCGATCGAGATGCCGACCAGGAAGTGTTCCGCGGCCAGGAATTCGCACCACGCATCGTCCAGCAGCACGCCGTTCGTCTGGATGGAATTCTCGATGCGCTTTCCATTCGCGTGCCTGCGCTGAAGCTCCACGGCCTTTCGAAAGAACTCCACGCCCAACAGGGTCGGTTCGCCTCCCTGCCAGGCGAAGTTCACCGAGGGGACATCCTGCGATTCGATGTACTGGCGGACATGGGATTCAAGAACGTCTTCCGGCATGCCCCATCCTCCCGCGGATGGGTAAAGCTTCTCTTTTTCAAGATAAAAGCAGTACTTGCAGTCCAGATTGCAGAGAGGCCCGGTGGGCTTCACCAGCACGTGGAAAGCTTTGAAGTTGTCGCGGCTTGTCGCTTCCATTTGTCCGGCCGTTATTATAGGCCACCGTCGTCCACCCGAGACTCGGTCCGGGCGGAAATGTCACCTCCCGCGGGAAGCGAGATGATTGTTGATCCATGCCGTCCATCGACCCATCTTCGCGTCATACGCGTGCTGGGTCATTGCGTCGATTTCTTGATTGCCTTCTTCGGAAAGACCAATGAACGAGTACGCGACTGCAGCTCTCGTCCTGTGATCGTGAGTAGGACGGCAGTTGACCTCGATACGGGCGACGTAGCGTCCCGGCTCCACGCGATGATATTCGACGGTGTGCTGGGCGTGATCGAGCCGGGTCACAATCCACACAGCCTCGCCCGTTTCTTCGCGCGTGCGGAAGATCTGACCCTGGGCCCAGTCGGTGCCGCTGGGGTACAGGAACTCCGGTTCCCAGCCAGGCACCCATAGCTTCTCGCCGCCTGGGGAGAACAGCAAAAAGACTTCTCCCACCTCTCCATCTGCGACCACCTGGCCTTGGAACGTGATTGCGCGTGGGCAAAGACAACTCATGCGTGTTCTCCCGATGTCTAGCGCCAAGCATTAGCCGCCGGAAACCGCCCGGCGAACGACACAAACATCAAAGAAAAGGCTGATCGGACGGTTTCCGGTCGGCTCAATGCTCTTGTTGAACCGCATCGAAACCACAAATACGAGCCTTTGCATTTAGTCCAACCCAGGATTTTGTCGCGGCAAGCGCGACAAGAATCCTTAAATCGTTAGACCGCGCTTCCCCTGCCGCCGTCGAGCTTGTCCCGCGTCTGTCTCGTTCTCCGCTCAGAACACGAAGGGTATGAACATCCTGGTATGTTGCATGTACGCTCGGTACGCAGCACCAAAATAACGAACATTCTCCACTTCTTCAACCTTCGCCGTCGCCAGCAGAAAGGCCGTCGCGCCCAGCACCACACCGCCCCCAACCCAGGATGGGTTCTTAAAGAACACGCCCCATGCCAGAAGAAGCAGCGAGCTGTAAAGCGGATGGCGGATGTACTTGAACGCGCCAGTCGTCACCAGCTGGGTCGTCTTCTCGATCCAGACCAAGGGCGCATCGTGGGGTCGTCGGGCATCCGGTTTGCCCTGGGTGTGCAGCAGATGCACCCCATGGACGCCCGGGACGATACAGCCGATCAACAAGAACCAGGAAATGAGCTGGCGGACGGACAACGGATCGCCGAACCACTGCCGCAAGTTGATGAAGTTCAGGAAAAAGAGGGCGAGAATGCACTCCCAGGCGAAGAAGCGGTAGAAGCCATGAGAACGGGGGACCTTCAGGGAACTTCGTGAGACATAGGCCACCGCAGCGGACAGGCCGGCGAAAATGACAACTTTGAGCACGTCTCTCCCGTAGCGTTTCGGGGAAGTGGTGTCGCATCTGCAATAATCAAAAAAACCGCAAAATCTGATCATTGCAGATGCGACACCCTTATCCCGGCATTGGCGTTCCCGGGTAGTTGGGGCTGTAAAGCAGTCCTTCAGGACGCAGCCCGAGCTTCCCATCGACAACGAAGGGGGCGCCCCGGTTGGAGAGGTGCCGGACTAAACGTTGGCGCCAGAGGCCAAGCATGTCCTGGTGCCCGGGGCTGCGTGCCAGATCGTGCAGCTCAGTCGGGTCAGTCTCCAAATCGAACAGTTGTTCTTCACCGTCGAGGGCGTGAAAGATGTACTTGACTCGGCCATCCGTGAGCGCGTTCCAGTGATTGGAGCGGTCATAGCAAACGTTGTGCTCGAGGTCGATGAACTCACGCCAGCCTTGCGTCTTGCCTGAGACCAGTTCGAGCATACTGCGCCCATCGAAACGGTTGGCGTCAAAACCGATGCCGGCGAAGCTCAGAAATGTCGGCAGAATGTCCCGCAACTCAACAGGTGAGCTCAGAACCTGACCACGCTCTGCATCGAAGAATCCCTTCGGCCAGCGGATCAGCATAGGAATCCGGGCCGACGCCTGGTAGGCATAGCATTTTCGCCAGAGGTAATGATCGCCCGTCATGTCGCCATGGTCGGAGGTATACAAGATGAGCGTGTTCTCGATCCAGCCCCGCTTTTCCAAGACGCTGAGAATCCTGCCGATCTGCTCGTCGATGAAGCTGACGGACCCATAGTACCCCTGCCGCGACCTGCGGACCTGCTGCGCGCCGAGATCCCCGCGCCACGTGTCGGAGGGAAGCTTTTTGCCGCGCTCTGCATTGCGTTCAGCCCACTCCCCAACTGCAGCTTTTGGGATGTCGGCGTGTTCGTACATTTTGAAAAAGCGCTCCGGCGCGTCATACGGACTGTGAGGGCGGGCAAAGGAAACCTTGAGGAAGAATGGCTCCGCGGCATGGTAATCCTCAAGGAACTGTACGGCAGTATCGCCCGTCCACAGGGTCGGGTGAAGGCGTTCCGGCAGGACGTACGGCTTTGCCTGGTAATCGTTCCAGCCTATCCCCGTAGCGTCGGGATTGAGATCAGGAGCCTGCTCGTGGAACCACTGACGGTAGTCGCTGACAAACCCCGGTGTTTCGATTCGGCCCGATTCATCCAGGATGGTCTTGTGAAAGCCGTGAGTATTTCGCTGAGGATACCAGTGCATCTTGCCGATGCCCAGAGTGTAGTAACCCGCCTCCCGCAGCATCCTGGGCATTTCGTTCCTGTATTCGACGGCAACGCGCCCGTAGCCCAGCATTCCGTGATTCCACGGGGACAACCCCGTCAGCAGAGCCGAACGTGCAGGAGTGCAGGAAGGGACCGAGGTATAAGCACAGCGAAAACGGGCGCCTTATAAGCTTTTTGCTAGTCACCAGTCAACACAACGGAAACGGTGTGCCCTGTGAAATCGGTGAAATGTGGTTAGAGGAAATGCGTTCTTGCGCTATGCTAAGCTCTCTGGAGAAAACATGACTTCCGAGCTTCTCCCCCGCCGTGACTTTGTGAGAACGCTGGGCCTTGCCGCCGCCGGCGCCATGCTTCCGGTCAGGCTGGGAGCGGCGTCTGCCAATCGCCCGAATGTCGTCGTGATCTATGCCGACGATCTTGGCTATGGCGATGTGAGCTGCTATGGCGCGACGAAGATCTCTACGCCGAATATCGACAGGCTGGCAAGGGAAGGGTTGAGGTTCACAAACGCCCATTCCTCTGCGGCAACCTGCACGCCGTCTCGCTATTCCATGTTGACCGGCGAATACGCCTGGCGCAAAAAGGGCACCGGCATTCTTCCGGGCGATGCGCGGCTGATCATTACGCCCGGCCGGACGACGTTGCCGTCCGTCATGAAGAGGGCGGGATATGCCACAGGTGTCGTCGGCAAGTGGCACCTGGGTTTAGGCGACACCAATCTCGATTGGAACAGCGACATCACGCCGGGGCCGCTCGACGTTGGTTTCGACTATTGCTTTGTCATTCCCGCCACGGGTGACCGCGTGCCATGCGTGTACGTGGAGAACCGCCGGGTTGTCGGCCTTGATCCGGCCGATCCCATACAGGTGAGCTACGGAAAGCCCATCGGAAACGAGCCGACCGGGAAAGGGCATCCCGAGCTCCTGAAGATGCACCCGAGCCATGGGCACGACCAGACGATCATAAACGGCATCAGCCGCATCGGCTATATGAGCGGCGGCAAAGCTGCGCGATGGGTCGACGAGGACATGGCCGACGTCCTCACATCAAGAGCTGCGGCATTCATCGAGAAGAACAAGGACGGGCCTTTCTTCCTGTATTTTGCGACGCACGACATTCATGTGCCGCGCGTGCCCCATCCGCGGTTCGCCGGGCGCAGCGGGCTCGGTCCCCGCGGCGATGTGATCCTCCAATTCGACTGGTGCACCGGCGAGATTCTCCGAACCCTCGAGCGGCTGAGCCTGACGAAAAACACGCTGCTGATCTTCACCAGCGACAACGGACCCGTTGTCGACGACGGATACAAGGACGAGGCCGTAGAGAAGCTCGACGGGCACAAACCGGCAGGACCGCTGCGGGGCGGAAAATATAGCGCATTCGACGGCGGAACGCGGGTGCCGTTTGTTGTCCGGTGGCCCGGAAATGTGAAGTCAGGCGCGTCCGCAGCACTGGTCAGCCAGATCGACTTCCTGGCATCCTTCGCGGAACTTACAGAACAGAAGCTCGCCTTCGAGGATGCGCCGGACAGCATTGATGTGCTGGACGCGCTGTTGGGGAAATCGCGCACGGGCCGCGACCATCTGGTAGAGCAGGCCGATGTCCTCTCCCTGATCAAGGGTGCCTGGAAATACATAGAACCCGGAAAGGGAGCAAAGTTCGATGCCGCGACCGGCATCGAGCTCGGCCGGGACATCGTGCCGCAGCTTTACGACCTCAGGCTGGATCTCGGCGAGAAACATAATGTCGCCCAGGAACATCCGGACCTCGTCAACGAGCTGGCAGCGTACCTCGAGAAAGTCAAGAACGCGGGCCGCACGCGCCCCCGGTGACCGCAGAAAATGGTGTCAGGTCTACAGAATCCAATTTTATGGTTCCCGTCTGACTAAAACTGGATCTTGTAGACCTGACGCCGAGACGACTTCTCCGAGGTTTGTCCTCTTGTCCTGCAATCGCTTCAAGGCTTCGAGGAAGTAGTAATCGGAATAGGTCAGGGGAACATCCACTTCGCTGTTTGCCGGAATGGATCCGACACTGTGCTTGAGGATGAAGTTGCCGTTCGTGCCGGGTTGGGCCCGATATTCCGCAGAGGACAGCGTCTGCAATTGTTGAACCGCCGCAGCCAGATATTTCTTTGCCAACTCCGGATTGCTGTACCAACTCAGCTCTACCAGCGCCGATGCCATGATCGCGGCAGCGGAAGCATCCCGCTTCTCATTCGGGATGTTCGGGGCGTTGTAATCCCAGTAGGGAATCTTGTCCGCCGGCAGGTTGGGGTGGCCCAACAGGAAGGCTGCGATATGCTGCGCTTGATCCAGATAGCGCTTCAGGCCGGTTTCCCGGTGCATCATCACAAAACCGTACAGCCCCCACGACTGCCCGCGCGCCCACGAGGACTCATCCGCATACCCTTGCGAAGTCTGTCGCTTTTCAACTTCGCCGGTGGCCGGATCATACGAGACGACATGATAGGTGCTGAAGTCTTTCCGAAAATGGTTGTGCATGGTTGTATCCGCGTGCGTTACCGCGATGTTGTAAAAGGTCTTGTCCCCACTGCTCTTGTACGCCCACATCAGAAGCTCGAGGTTCATCATGTTGTCGATAATGACGGGGTACTTCCATCTGGTATTCGAGTTCCAGGACATGATGCAGCCGACGCGCGGGTTGTACCGGCTGATCAGCGCACGGGCGCCTTGGAGCAACACGTCACGGTAGGCGGGATCATTCGTCAGGCGCAAGCCGTTTCCGAAGCTGCAGTACAGCATGAACCCAAGGTCATGCGTGCCGGTATTGTTCTTCTCTTTCTCGACTCTTGCAGTAAAGAGCTTTGCGAATTCCTTGAATTGCGCCTCCTGGGTCTTCTCGTACAAAAGCCAGAGCGTGCCCGGGAAAAATCCGCTTGTCCACCAACTGGAATTGCATGTGACCGGCTTGCCGCTCGCATCGATTGTTCGGGGCAGCTGGTCGGGATATGCGCTCATCGCAGTCGCCATATTGCGGGCATGTTGCGCCGCTACAGCGTAATTTTCCCCGATCCGTTGCTGGATGTTCTTTTGTGCGTAGCGTGGGAGGGCCAGAATGCCCAGAACCAGAAGAACGCAAGATGTTTGTCTCATACTCCTCGCACTTTGGTGCCCCGGCTATCTTCAGGATCAATCCACTGCCAGGGCTCCGGGAAGCGGTGATCCGGCGAAATTACCGGAACTTGATCGACGTCCTAAAACTCGTATAGTGCACGTAACTCGCATTCGACATCCAAAGCACGGCAGGCCCGTCCCTCGGGTGATTGCGAATGACGAATGGACGAACGTTGTCGCGTGATGAATGTGCGGTCACTGCCTCGACCGTCCACGTGGCGCCGCCGTCTCGCGTTTGCCGGCGCTCGATCTCGAATACGCCGTCGACCCGGCGCGAAAGATAGACGGCCGACGGATCATTGTGATCCAGTGCGATCCCGCCCGAATAATGAGGCTCGGGCTCGGTCTTACCCTCGGGCGTGCGCGGAAACCAGGGCCCGGCGGCGCAGATCTCGTGATCGTCCCAGCTTATCCCCGTCCAGCGCGCGTAATGATAGCGGTGGTCGGATTCAGACGGCAGGCGCGTATAAACAATCACGGGTCTGTTCTCGCTGTCGGCGGCAAAATCCCGATGCTCTTCCCCCTTGATTGTCGTCGGAGCACTTGCCGCGTCTGCAAAAATGAAAATGGCAAGAAGAGCGATTCCGCCGGCCAGGAATATGAGCGTGCTTCGGAAAGTAACAGCGCGCATGGCCCCAAGATAGGCTGGCCGGCTTCCATTTGTCACGCACCTTTTCGGGGACAGTCACCACAATTCCCGAATTCACAACCCGTACATCCTACTTATGGCAGTGAACTTGTGAATTCTGGAATTGTGGTGACTGTCCCCCTGGATTTCGTAGCCTGTCACGGAATTTCCGTGATAGGCTACGGGGCTACGTAGCTGGAATTCGAAATCAGTCCTTACGAAACTGAAGCTTCTGAATGACTCGGGTGGGGTGAACCTCATGAGGAAACTCTCGCGGCGCCAGTTTTTCCAAACTTCAACGTCGCTAGCCGCCGGCGCCGCCATTCCGCGAAACACCGGGGTGTTTGCCGTTCAGCCGGCAGCCAGGCCGAAGATAAAACGTTACAAGCCGTTCGGCAAGACCGGATGGAAAGTGGGTGACATATCGGCGGGCTCGGGCCAAACCGAGCCGGCAATCTTGGACTACCTTTTCGAATGCGGGATCAATCTGATCGACACGGGCGCTCAATATCAGGGGCATGAGGAAATAGTGGGCAAGGCTTTGCCCAAGTGGCGTGACAAGGTCTTTGTCGTGGACAAATGGGATCCGCCCCTGGTAACGGCAACCGTGACCAAGAACGCGCTGCTGGCCGCGCTCGACGTCTCACTCAAGAAGCTCAACACGAATTACATCGATTGCATGATGATCCATTCCATTGGCCACCCCAGGTACGGCGGCTTCGAGCGCATTCAGAACCCGGCGATCTACGAGGCGTGGGATGAAGCCAAAAAGCTGGGGAAAATCCGCTTCACCGGCGCTTCCGGCCACAGCGTCAATGTGCTCCAGGAAATGGAGTGGGGCATCGACAACAGCCGGTTTGACGTGATCCTGGTCGGGGCGAATTTCCTGACGCATGGCGTCGAGCCTCTACTCAAGAAAGCCCGGGCCAAGGGCGTCGCGACCATTGCGATGAAAACGATGACGATCTACCAGTCAGATCTGAACATCAGGGCGCTGCAAAACAAAAACACCAGCGCCCGGCAGGCGGTCCTCAAGTGGATACTGGCCTCGGACTTGTTCGACACCATGGTCGTCAGAATGCCCAACTTCGACCTGGCTACCGAATACCTCGCCGTGTCCGGCGCCACAAGTTTGACGCGGGAGAACCAGCGGCACCTGGAAATCCTGGAGGCCGCGATCAGCACGAAGTATTGCCGGCCGGGCTGCGGCGGCTGTTATGGATCCTGCCCGCAAGGTGTGCCGATCTGGGATATCCTGCGCTACAAGATGTACTTCGAAAACTATGGCGAGCAGAAATATGCAATGGCGCAGTACAGGCAAATTCCCGTCTTCCATAGCGCGGCTGCCTGCGCCAAGTGCAGTGCGCCCTGCGAGGCCGCCTGTAGATACCGTCTGCCGGTGCGCGAGCGTTTGCTCGAGGCAGACGCCGAGCTCACATTCGCCGAGCCTGGACCTGAGGAGGAATCATGAGAAGCACAGCCATCGCAAAGTTGTTGCCCGGACTGCTGCTGTGCCTGGCTCTCCTGGGAGCCTTTCGATTGGAGATGTCGCCCAGGGACATCGTCAGCCGGTCGGTCAAAGCCCATGGGGGCAACAAGCTCGCCAACTGGAAGAGCATGAAGATCGAGGGAACCGTCGACATGTTCGACGGCATCACATTCAGGGCAGCTTACCGCGTCTTTGCCAAGGTGCCCGGAAAACTCCGTGCCGAAAAGGACATGACGGTTGTCCAGGGTGGGCGCTATTTCTACGAGTATTTTCTGAACAACGGAGTGGCCTGGAGCCGGAGAAACCTTATCCCTGAGCGCGGCAACCTCGAGGAAATGAAGCGCTGGCTGGACCAGTGTTACGGCATCGCGCATTACGCAGACAAGGCCGAATCGCTGGTCCGCAAGGAAGACGCCATCGTCGAATGGAGGGAAAAACCCGACCTGCAGTCGAACGAGTACAAGGTGGTCGCGAAGAGACCAGCTTACGTCATCGTTGCAGTCACGGGCAAAGAGACCACCGACCTTTATATCGACAAGGAAAACTTCTATTTCCTGCAGGAGGCGGCGGGGAGATCGAAGCGCGTCTTCTGGGACTTCAAGAAGTTCGGCGACGTAACGATGCCGACCAGGCTCCTGGAGATTGTCACCGGATCGCAAAGAGAGCAGATCACGCCTTTCACCTACGAAAGCGTGAAATTCAACGTCCCGATTGAAGACTGGCGATTCACCGAGGACATGCCGAAAACCGGCGCCATCGGGAAATAAAGGCCGAGCAGATCACGCACAACAGCCCCCGAGGAGTCGCGCTTGAGGAGCGTATCTGCTGTTGCCTCGGCGATGTCCCTCGTGGCGATCTGCGCGATCGGTTGTCCAGTGTTTCCGGTTGCCTCCGATTCCTGCCTTGCAGCCGGCCCGTTGACGCTTATAATGGACGCCATCTGTCCTCAGGCACACGAAACCTTCAACGAAAGCGGAGGTGTTCATGTCTCGCTTCCAGCTTTTCTCCAGCATTTCCCTTTTGGTACTCCTTGCTTTGACTTGCACGAGCGAGCCGATTCTGGCGCAGGATTCCGCTGCTTTGAGCGCACGCAATGCCAACTATGCGATCGAGGTGCGGCTTGATCCCGGGCAGAAGACGCTCGAGGCAAGAGAAGTGGTGACGTGGCGCAATGACCAGACGGCGCCTGCCGGCGAACTCTGGTTTCACACCTACTGGAACGCCTGGAAAAACAACAAGAGCACCTACCTCCGAGAGTGCCGGCTGCGCGGATTCAGTAGGCAGGTGCAGGAGGGCGACTGGTCCTACTGCGAGGTGAAATCGATGAAGGTTCTGGCGAGCGGCCCGTTCGCCGCTGCCGACATCACTTCGAAGCTGCGCTATGCAGCCCCTGATGACAATAACCCGGACGATCAAACCGTGCTGGTCGCATCGCTGCCGCAGCCGGTCAATCCGAAGGACGCCATCCAGGTGGAGGTTGTCTGGAAGTCCAAAATCCCGCGCACCTTCTCGCGCACAGGATTCCGCGGCGACTTCTTTTTCATTGCCCAGTGGTTCCCCAAGGTCGGAGTTTACCAGGCGGACGGCGCCTGGAACTGCCATCAGTTCCACGCCGGCACGGAGTTCTTCTCGGATTATGGAATCTATGACGTGAAGATGACCGTGCCGCGCGGCTGGAAGCTCGGCGCTACCGGCACGCAACAGGAACTCACGGACAATCCGGATAACACGGCCACTCATCACTACCGGCAGGAGGATGTGCACGATTTCGTCTGGACCACCAGCCCCGATTACCGGGAGGCGCAGAAGACTTTTTCTTACCCCGGATTGAGGCCCGTCAACATGCGCCTCCTTTATCAGCCCGAGCATGAAGGACAGGTCGTTCGCCATTTTCAAGCTACGGAAGCCACTCTCCGTTACTACGGAATCTGGTTCGGTGAATATCCATACGGGCACATCACCATCATCGATCCGGCTTACGGGAGCGGCGCCGGAGGAATGGAGTATCCCACCCTGTTCACCTGCGGGACGCGCTATTTCAACCCGGAAGGAGGCGGCTCGCCCGAAGGAGTGACCGTCCACGAGGCAGGTCATCAGTTCTGGTATGCGATCGTCGGAAACAATGAGTTTGAGGATGCTTGGCTCGACGAGGGATTGAATACCTTCTCCACCGAGAGAGCGATGGAAGCGGCGTTTGGAGAATCATCCTATGTGGAGCGATTCTTCCAGGGGTATTTCTTCCCGATCATGATGCGGGACATCAAGAATCACCGCATGACGCAGGAACAGGGCATCGATCGCTATCGGCAAGCGGCGCGCTCCGACATCGAGGCAACCCCCACCTATCTCTATTATCCGGCCACGGGAAGCAGCATCAGCTACAACAAGACCGCCCTCTGGCTTTCGACGATGGAAAGAACGCTCGGCTGGAACATGCTCCAGAAAATAATGTCTGCCTTCTTTGAGCGCTGGAAGTTTCGCCACCCGAAGCCGGACGATTTCTTTGCCGTCGCCAACGAAGTCTCCGGTCGGGATCTGAATTATTTCTTTGACGAGGTTTACCGCAAGGCGGCGGTGTTCGACTACACCGTCGAATCGGTCGCAAGCGAAGAGGTCAAGACAGAAGGATTCGTCGATGACAAGGGTCAGCCAACCTACACGAAGGGGAACAAGAACGACAAGAAGCTCTACGAAACGCGTGTGGTCGTGCGCCGGCTGCAGGACGGCATTCTCCCCGTGGATGTGCTCCTGAAGTTTGACAACGGCGAAGAAGTGCGCGACGTCTGGGACGGCAAGTCGCTCTGGAAGCTTTACAGGGTTGTGAAACCGGCCAAGCTGGATTACGCGATCGTCGATCCGGAGCGGAAGATGCTGCTCGATATCAATTACACCAACAACAGCAAACAACTCTCGCCGGCAACGGATTTCTCCGCCAGCAAGTGGGCGTCGAAGTGGATGGTCTGGTTGCAGGATTATTTGCAAACCCTGTCGTTTCTCATTTAGGCATTGCCGGATCAGACGCAAAAAGGAGTCAGCCAATATGACTATCATGCACAGCTTCACTTTGGGCCTGCGGCGAGTTCTGGGATCGCCGGCACTGATCCTCTGGTTATTTTTTGCCAGCCTCGTGATCGCTCTTCCTTTGACGGCAGCGATGCGAGACGTCTTACAGACATCAATCGGCAGCAGTCTGGTCGACCAGAACCTGCGCCGGACTTTCGATCTTGACTGGTATGGGGAGTTCAGGGCTAATGCCTCCGGCTTCGCAGATACTTTCAGCCCGGCCGTGGTGGGGATATTGCCGGCATTGCACAATCTGGAGAGGCTCCTGAACGGCGAAATCTTCTCGATCAACCGGGTCGTGCTCGCGGCCGGAATCCTGTTTCTTTTCGCCTGGGCTTTCTTCGGCGGCGGGATCATCACACGGTATGCCCGGCCGCACGAATCCCGCAATCGGGCCGCTTTCTTTTCAGCTTCTGCAAGATTCTTTTTCAGGTATCTGCGCTTGCTGGTCATTTCGCTGATCGTCTATTGGGCCGTCTTTCGCTGGGTCGCCAAGCCGCTGCGCACCTGGATGGATCGCTTGGCGCGGGATATCACCGTGGAATCCACGGTGCTTGCTTACACGGTCCTCTTCTATCTTGTGATCGCATTTCTGCTCATGCTCGGCAGCCTGGCGCTGGACTATGCAAAGATCTCTATGGTTATTGAGGACAGGCACAGCTCAGTGCTGGCCTTCATTCATGCGCTGAGATTCGTCTTTTTCAGGCCGCTGCGTACGGTGGGCCTCTACCTGCTGCTGGTGCTTGTAGGATTGATCCTTCTTCTGGTTTACGGCGTCGTGGCCCCCGGGGCCGGCCAATCGCGGGACCTCACACTCATCCTGGCGTTCCTTGTCAGCCAGCTCTTCCTGCTGGCGCGTTTGATCCTGAAGCTGTGGTTCCTGGCAAGCCAGACGGTGCTGTACCAATCGGCCATGGAGGTAAGGCAAACATAGAGGGACAGTCACCGAAGCACCATAATTCCTGGCGGCGTTGATGACACGACAGCCGGCTTGATGGAATCTCGGGAATCGTCATCCGGCGGCACGAGCTTCTTCCAGAGATCTGGCGATCTTGGTGACTGTCCCTCTGGCTCGGTCTGACAAGGCTGTGCTATAGTCTATTCTGCTATGAGCTCGAAGGAATTAGTGGCAGAACTTGCCAAACTCGATGAAGCAGGGCTTGCGCAATTCGTCGCGGAGCTCGAGCAGTATTCCGAACTCGCCGAAGATATTTTCGATCTCTTGGCCTTCAGAATGAGGGCGGCTGAACCCTCCCGACCATTCGAGGAATTTGTTCGCGAACTGGAAGACAAATCGTAAGCATGGCATACAGCCTCCGCATTCGGAGATCTGCTGAGAAGGAAATCGCCGGCATCCCGCAGAAAATCCGCGCTAAGATTATCGACACGATACGCAATCTTGCCGGTCAGCCTCGTCCTTATGGGTGCAAAAAGCTGAGCGGGGAGGACCGCGCATGGCGCATTCGAGTCGGCGATTATCGAGTCATTTATGAAGTGGACGACCTCGAGCTGCGTGTAGACATTCGGGTTGTCGCACACCGCAAAGAAGCCTACAGATGACGCTGCACAACGCCCTTATGCGGCTGGCCGAATCTTGAGTGACCGTAGACTGCCAACAGGGACATCGGAGAGGGCAGACGACAAGCGAGACCTCTAAACAGGGCAAGCGCCTTGGAGCCTGTTCCGCGGTCGATTCAGCAGGTCAAGTGCAGTGCCGCTACCACCCGCCGCTTGCCGCGCAGCCGATTGTACGTATCGCACGCCTGGGTCGTCGGCTCAACGATCACCTCAATCCCGGCTTCCTCGAATTTGCGTCGCGTTTCCGCCGGCACGTCCATGCGTCCCGGACTTCCTTGCCCGATCACCAGGATCTCCGGCGGCGCCTGCAAAACCTCCCAAAGATCGGCCGGCACGAGCGAATGCCCCTCCTTGCGCCACCACTGACTGTCTATCCGGTCAGGATAAATGATCACGTCGGCCGAATACCGCCGCCCATCAATGACAATCTCCCCAAATTGATAACTCTCGATTTTAGGACCCGCCATGGTTTCCTTCCCCTCTGGAACTTAGCTCGCTTCGCTCGCAGACTTTAGGGGCAAAGGGGCAGGGAATCAAGGGACAGAGGAGTGCAAAGGATGAAAGTGGCAACCCTTTGCCCCTCGACCCCTCTGCCCCTCTGCCCCTGTGGCGACTTACACGAGTGCACCCAAAATCCCTTGTTTATTGAATATTTGTGCAATTTCCGAAACGTCGAAGTTAGTCGCCCCACGGCTTACGCGACGTAATGCACGAGATCTGCCGGCGCTCGCCGAAACTCAGTACAACCACGTGCATGGTCAACAGCGTCCCCACACGCCTGCGACATCTCGCCCGCACTGCGGGCACCTGCCATGACCGACCGCGTTCCGCAGCACGTCGAACCCTGACCGCTCAATCAACAGCGCGCCGCATTCCGGGCAATACGTATTGTCGTAGCGATGGCCAAGTATATTGCCGACGTAGACAAAGTCCAGCCCCGCGTCCCTACCAATGTGCCATGCGCTCTCCAGCGTCCGGACGGGCGTAGGAGGCGCAGTAAACCGGTAGGCTGGGTGGTAGCCGGTGACATGCCAGGGTGTCTCCGGCCCCAGATCGGTCAGGATGCGTTGTGCAAGGCCACCCAGGGCTGCGTCCGTATCGTTTACGCCCGGAATGATCAGCGTCGTGATTTCGACGTGCACGCCACGCGAGCGCGCGTTCTTGCATGTCGACCACACCTTCTCAACGTCCACGCCTCTGCAAAATCTCTTGGCCGCCGCCGCATCCCCCTTCACGTCCACGTTCATCGCGTCCAGACCGGCATCCTGCAAGAGAGATAGCGCCTCGGGCGTCATGTAGCCGTTTGTGACGTAGGTATTATACAGATTGCGCGCGCGCGCCAGGCGAAACACATCGAGCGACCACTCGAGTGACAGCGTCGGCTCGTTGAACGAAATCGATGTGCCCTGGCAACCGTGCTCCTCGGTCAGCCCTACGAATTGCTCCGGCGAGATGCATTCACACTTGCGGGGCGGCCGCACTTTGCTGATGTCCCAGTTTTGACACCAGGGGCAGCCGAAGTTGCACGACCAGCTTCCCGCTGTCAGCGCGCGGGTGCCGGGATAGAAATGGTAAAACGGCTTCTTCTCGATGGGATTGGCTGCCAGGGATGACACGGCGCCGTAAATCAGCGTCACCAATCTTCCGCCGCGGTTCTCCCGCGTGCGGCACCAACCCAAGCCGCCGGCGGCAATCGTGCAGCGCCGCTCGCACACGTTGCAGCGGATTCTCCTGCCGGACCCTTCTTGCAAGAGCGATTCTCGAGTAAAGCGGTCTTGCCCATTTTCATCTGCTGTTGCACTTGTTTTTGACATCTTGGACAAAACTCCTGCCCTTTGTAGTGGGCATCAGCCGGCCAGTCGCAGACTACCGGCGGCACGAACCGGGCGAATACCGGCACAATCTTGTCTTTCACCACGCCTCTCGTCCCAGCAAATGCCGATTTCCTATGCGCACTTTGGCCAAGCCGGCGGCTCGCGCTGCGGCTTCCGCTTCCCGGGCATGGCGCACGGAGGTGCACGGCAGCTCGTCCATGTGGAAATGGGGCGCAAATGCCAGGAGCGCGTAAGGAATCTGCGGATCAAGCGCGGCGATGAACTGTGCAATCTTGCCCACCTGATCGGTCTCGACATATCCCGGCACGAGCAGTGTGCTGGCCACGACCAGTGGCGGCTGAGGACGCTCGCTATGCCTGCGCGCCGCTCTGGCAAAATTGTCCAGCGTGCGCCGGTTGGAAATGCCGGTCAGTGCCAGATGCAGCTCCTCGTCAAACGCTTTCAAGTCAAACTTGATGCAGCCGCCCGTGTCGAGAGAACACTGCACTGCCGCGTCGAGCAGCTTCGGGTGCATCGTGCCGTTCGTCTCCCAGCATACGCGCACTCCCAGCCGGGCAAGATACCTCGACGCCGCGAGCGCGTGCGGCATCTGCGACGCTGGATCACCGCCGAAGTAACAGACGCAGAAGGTGCGCGAGTTCGCCACCGCCGCAAGGTCTCTCGCGCTGATCGGCTCATCCTTCGCCGGCGACATTTCACGAAAACGCCAGTTCTGGCAAAAGAGGCAATTCGCCGTGCAACTGGCGTAAAAGACCGCCAGGTTATGGCAGCCGCGATGTTGCCCGCCCTCGCACACCCAATCTGCCACGCAGTTCGTGGGCAGCGGATCGCGGTACCAATGCAGGAACCCGCGCGCCGGCGTTCCGGCTAGCTGCACCAGCTTGCCATCGTGCACGGTGCGCAATCCGCAATAGCCGCGTTCATTTTCGCCGATGATGCACTCGTTGCCGCATAATTTGCAGCGGATGCCGCCGGGATGGCGCGGAGGCTGGGCGGGCAGGCCGAATTTGGCGCGCGTGTCGGCGTGAATCGCATCAAGGCGCGGCCGCGCGTCGTGGAAATGATTGCGCAGGCAATCGCCACAGATGCCGATTGCCATAGACACGAGCGGCGAGGTGCGATGGCAAAGCAAGCACTTCGGTTTCGAGGGACTCGTCCTGCGGGATTCACCTGCGCCTTGACTGTTCATTCGGCAACCGTCTTAAGGTCGTGCTGTTTTTCAAAGCATATCCCCCGGGTCGTTATTGTAGTACCAAAGAGGTCGAGTTGTTGCCTGCGCGAAATTGGCGACAGGCCCCATTCTTCAGCGGCCCTTTGATCCATCCATCGAGATATCCCGGGTGAAAAAGGGCGCTGGTCACCAATTTTGCAAGGGATGCATCCCCTGCCCGCGACTTTGTCGTGGCCGTTGCCACGCGCGAATTCTTCTTGTCCCTCCAGCCCGCTCAGGATAGAAATATGAGCTAGATTGGAGAATCGGAACTCAAATGGGAGAGATGCAAGAACAATATGATTTCCTGAAGCCATCCGAAGAGCCTGCCGTGGTTCCCTCGGAAGAATTCATTCGCTCGCTGCCGAAAGTGGATCTGCACTGCCATCTAGACGGGTCAATGCGCCTGGAAACGCTATGGGATCTTGCTCGGAGCCGGGGGGTGAAGTTGCCGGCAAAATCGCTCGATGAGTTGCGCGAGCTCTTCAGACCGGAGGGAACGCCGCGCGACCTGGTCGATTACTTGAAGCGCTTCGATTACACGCTGGCTGTGCTGCAGGATGCAGAGGCTCTGACGCGCGCCGCCTACGAGCTGGCCATGGACAACGCCGCGGAGAACGTTCTCTACCTGGAGGTGCGCTATTCGCCCATCCTGCACACGCGCAAAGGAATGAAGCTAACCCAGGTGATGAACGCGGTTCTGGATGGTCTTGCAAGGGCGGAGCGCGAAGCGGACACGAAGACCGGCGTCATCGTTTGCGGAATCCGCAACATCTCACCCGATATCTCTCTGCGCCTGGCGGAACTGACCGCCGCGTACAAGCACCAGGGGGTTGTAGGCTTCGATCTGGCGGGATTCGAAGACAACTATCCCGCCAAAGACCACAACGAAGCTTTCTACCTGATCCGCAAGAACAACATCAACTGCACGGTGCATGCGGGAGAAGCGTACGGCCCGGATTCGATCAAACAGGCGCTGCACAACCTGAACACCCACCGCATCGGCCACGGCACTCGCCTGAAGGAAGACGGCGACCTGCTGAACTATGTCAACGACCACCGCATCCCCCTTGAGATTTGCCTGTCGTCGAACGTGCATACCGGCGCGGTCAGGTCGCTGGAAGAACACCCGCTGCGCTTGTATTACGACTGGGGCCTGCGTCTCACACTGAACACCGACAACAGGCTGATGTCGGACACGACGCTCACAAAGGAATACCTGACCGCCTGCAACACTTTCGGTCTAACGGAGCGGGACTTGAAAAACATCACCATCATGGGATTCAAGAGCGCCTTCATGTCGCATAAGGAGAAGGTCGCCATCTTATCTCGTGTACTCAGGATGCTGTCCAAGGAACAGACCCCGTTTTAGTCACGATCAGCGATTCAGACACTGCATGCCAATCATGCGAATGCCTTTGGAACCTCAAAGATCTCTAGGACCACAAAGATCGGGGGATTAGACAGGAGTCCGATGGATGGTACGTCGGAAACAGGCTTTGGCTGCCACTCCTGGCGCAGGCGTCTGGGGCAAGCGCGCAGAAGAAGCTGTCCTGGAGCCTGGAGCGTACGGTGAGATTCCCAGGTTTCCCTGTCGCACCCATCACCCATGTGCGCTTGTCCCCGATGCCCACGCCAGGAGTGGGTTCCGCAGCGCAGCTGCGGAATCGCCTCCGGCGCCGCCAAAGCCCCCTTAACTCTTGGTTCTTTGAGGTCTTTGGGGTCTTCGAGGTTCGTTTTTGGTATGCGACGGCATCGCTCCAAGCGGCGCGCACCACTGTCTGAATC